>VMHT01110831.1_pt1 | contig 136146 bp, 122 predicted proteins | sample 4693611 | NCBI WGS metagenome assembly VMHT01 (sample SAMN12280063, study PRJNA550983) | marine metagenome | isolation source: seawater sampled from same location over 5 years 0.02-0.2 micron viral filtrate | place: USA: collected off the coast of southern California halfway between the port... ... | reverse complement strand
TTTAAATCAGTTTCCGAAATAATTTCAAACCTTCCAAAAATTGAAAGGGATTACTTTGTTGCCAACGCTGGCTTGCCAAAGTTTAACGAGCCCAAGGAACAACTCCCTTTTAATACAACCGATCTTCGGGATGTATTTGCTGAAGTAATTTCAAGACCTAAATTTGAAGGAATCCACTTTGTCGAATTTGAAGAACTATCAACGCAAGAGAGGATTGAGCACATTCTTGGTCTTTTAACAAAAAGAAATATCATTCAGTTCTTTAAGACCTTTAAAAAATCTGAGGGAAGTCAAGGTGTTGCAGTTGCTTTATTGGCATCACTAGAGCTTGTTAAGGATGGCAATATAGAAATAATTCAAAATGAGGACTCAAATCAGTTGTACCTTAAATCAGTTAGTCAGGGAGTCCATTAATGGAATTAAATGTAAATCATGTTGAAGCTATCTTGTTTGGCGCAGCTCGACCAGTAAAACTTTCAGAAATGAAATCTCTTTTATCAAATCAAGGCATTAAAGTTGAATTATCAGAAATTAAGGAAGTCCTTAATAGACTGGAATCAAGATATGAAGATACTTCACTTTCAATATTGGAAGTTGCTAGTGGATACCGTCTTCAAATTAAATCTGAATTTTCTGAACTAATTTATCCAATGTGGAGTGACACCCAGGCTAGAACATCTAAAGCCTTAATGGAAACCATTTCAATAATTGCCTACAAGCAACCAGTTACAAGAGGCGATATTGAGGATATTCGAGGCGTTAGTGTTAGCTCTCAAATTATAAGAACACTTCTTGATAAAAATTGGATCCAAGCTGCAGGATATAGAGATGTTCCAGGAAGACCAACTCTTTATAAAACTACATCTAATTTTTTAGATGATTTACAGATTAAATCAATATCTGATCTCCCGCCATTACCAGAGATAGAAGATACTTCCATTGACCTTGTTGATGATGATTTCAATCTTCAAACTGGATAATGCATTGAATGCAAAGACTACAAAAGTTCCTAGCAAGCGCTGGGTTTGGATCTAGGCGCAAATCCGAAGAGATTATAAAACAAGGGAGGGTCCAACTCAATGAAGCTCAAGCAAAGCTAGGAGATAAAGTTGGTGAATTAGACAAAGTATATGTCGATGGAAATTTAATAGAATCTATTTCTCAACCCACTAGAATTATTATGCTAAATAAACAACGTGGTGTGATATGTTCTAAGAACCCTCAAAAATTTGGCGCAACAGTATTTGATGATTTACCTGATCCATCGACTAATTGGATTTCAATCGGTAGACTTGATGTCAACACAACCGGCCTCTTATTAATAACAAATAATGGTGAGCTAGCACATAAACTGATGCATCCATCTTCAATAATTGATAGAGAATATCTTGTTAGAGCAAGAGGTAGCTTTAGTGAGGAAATCAAAGAATCCATGCTAAAAGGTATAAATATTGATGATAAGAAATTGCAGTTGACAGATATTGTTCCTGGGGTGAAGCAATCATCCAATCAATGGTTTACTGTCTGTTTACAGTCAGGGAAAAATAGAGAAGTAAGAAATCTTTTTGATTATCATGGGTTACAGGTTAGCAGACTAAAGCGTGTTAGATTTGGTTCGATATTTTTGGATAAGGACTTAAAAGAAGGACAGTTAAAAGAACTTACCTCAAATGAAGTCGACCAAATCACTGAAAATGGAATATAAGAAGATTCATTCGGATTTATTAAAAATTTCCAAAAAAAATAATCATTGTAGTTTTTTCAAATTTTTAAAAAGCAGCCCTCCGAAACAACTCAAAGTATTTAATGGAGAATTGTCAGTCTATTTATCAAAGGCGATTGTAGGACAACAACTCTCTACAAAAGCTGCAAAAACTATATGGGAGCGAGCAGAGAAATTTATCATTAATCACCCATTACAAAATAGGAACTTAGAGAATGATCTTAGGGATAGTGGACTCTCTCAAAAAAAATGTTTATATGTAAAAAATGTTTTAATTTCAAATAAATTACAAAAGAAGAAAAATTATTACAAAACCATTGGAGCAGAGGGATTCACTAATTTATTAATTTCTTATAAGGGGATAGGACCTTGGACAGTTGATATGGCAAAAATGTTTTTTTTAGGTGATGCCAATATATTGCCTGCAGGAGATTTAGGCATAAAAAAGGCATGTAATAATTTTTTTCCTAATGTTGCCTTAGATAGCATTGAGGAGATTTACAAACCCTTTAATTCCTACCTGAGTATGAACCTATGGGATAGTCTTGATTAATTCTGAATATCTAAAATAATGTTCAGTGGCGGCGTCACTATTCCTCGAAAAAAACCAGTCATAACAAGGCATTAGATCATCCAGTGATTTAAGGTCATTTGGGTCTTCGCCAGGATATGCGGTTGACCTCATATCTGTTGGAGATGCGCCTGGATCAAAATTAAATATCTTTAGATCATGAATATTTTCGAGTTCATCTCGAAATATTTCAGCCAATCCCTTCACAGCAAACTTGCTTACCGAATATGCTCCCCAAAAAGCCTTACCATAATCAGCTACACCAGAAGACGTAAAAATTATTCTTGCTTTTTGAGAGTTAGCTAAAATTGGAAGCATAGTCTTGGTTAGCATAAACTGAGAAGTGAGGTTTACATTAATGACTCTGTTCCAAGTTTCTAAATCATAATCACTCAAGGCACTCATTCTGCCTAAAACTGCTGCATTTAGTACAAGGCCATGAAGTTCATTATAGTTTTTGTTAATATTTAATTTTATTTCATCGTAATGAGAAGCATCTAAGTTGTTTAAATCACAGCAAATAATAAGATGCTTTCCTTTTGGATTAATTAACACCAATTCATCATAGATCTTATTAAGTCTCTCTTCATTGCTTGCTAGTGCAATTATGTTAGCTCCTTGCAAGGCAAAATGATTTACTAATTTATTACCTATTCCCTTAGAGGCACCAGTGATCAGGATATTTTTATTTTCAAGGCTGTTCATCGAGCGATTCAAAATTAGTTTTTGCAAACTCTAATAAATTTCTAACTTCAATATCATTATTTTCAAGGTCGGATGATTGTAATGCATATCCATAAGTACATGCTGCAGTTAAAGTTCCTGCTGTTCTAGAAGCTATTAAATCCTTTTGGTGATCTCCAAAATAAATGACTTCCTTAGGATTAAGGTTGAGTTGATTGCAGGCTAACAATATTCCTTCAGGACTAGGTTTAGCTTTTTTTAGATGATCTGGGCAAACTAAGGTCATACAGGATGACAGATCAGGAGTTTCTTCAATAATCTTAGAAGCATATTCATATGGTTTGTTTGTTACGATTCCCCATTTTAAATTATTGAGCTTAATTTTTTCTATCAATTCTGAAGCACCAATGAATAAATTTGAAAACTTACCTAGATTATTTTTATAAGAATCAAGAAATTCTTTTTTTAATTTCTCAAATTCAGGATGATCTTCCTCAATTTTAAATCCAAGCTTGACTAACTTTGCGCTTCCATCAGAAACATAAGATCTAATTAAATCTGCATCTGTAGGAGGCTTTTGATATTTTTCTAAAAGAGAATTTAAGCAATAAACAAAGTCTGGAGCAGAATCAAGTAAGGTGCCATCCAAATCAAAAAGCAATCCTTTAATCAACTTTCACACCATGCATCATATAGTTAACACCCAAATCATTATTTAGTGTTGCACTATGAAAAAGGGGATTATAAAAAAGACCCTTACTTTCCATAAGCCTTATATTTGCTGAAGTCATATATGACTCTAGTTCATAAGGTTTTATAAATTTTGCATATTCATGAGTGCCTTTAGGCAATAATTGAAAGAGGTATTCAGCTCCAAAAATTGCTGTTATGAAAGATCGTGGGTTTTTATTGATTGTTGAAAGGAACAAGGATCCATCTTCTTTGAGCATGGAGGAGCATTCGTTTATTAAAACTGATGGGTCAGGCACGTGCTCCAAAACCTCAAGACAGGTCACAATATCAAAGTAGTTTTCATGATTATTTGAAAAACTTTTCGCATCTGTGAGATGGTATGAAATATTTTTTTTGTGAGTATTAGCATGATGTTTTGCTACTTCAATGTTTCTTTCTGTTACATCTATTGCTGAAACCTCAGCTCCTGCATCAAATAATGCTTCTGCAAGAAGACCGCCTCCACATCCAACGTCTAAAACTTTTTTGCCCTGAAGATCAATTTTATTGGAGATATATTCTGCTCTGATTGGATTAATTACATGCAATGGTTTGAAATCACCAGTAGGATCCCACCATTGTTCCGCAATGGCCGCAAATTTTTGAACTTCATTTTGGTCGATATTGTCAGTCATAGCTTATTCATTATTAAAAAGAGGATTGTAAGTATTTTTGTTATAAAAATGTAATTTCGTAAAAAGTTTTATATGTAGTATTTAAGAATTATTGTTGTTTTATCAATAAATTTATATAAAATTCACCATCTATGACGCATATTCTTGTAAAACAAACATCCTAGTTTGACTATTTCTATTATTAATTTTGATTTTATTCTTTAGACTCTGTTGGAGATAGTACTATAGCTTCGCAAAAGAAAAACTTCATACCTATTAATGAAAAAATTAGGGCTGATGAAGTTATGCTAATTGATGATAGCGGTGAAAAGCTTGGGGTAGTAAAGATTGAAGAAGCGCTAGATAAAGCAAAAGCAAAAAACATTGATCTTGTTCAAGTTTCACCATTTGGTGCAAATCCAACCGTATGCAAATTATTAGATTACGGTAAATTCCAATTTGAAAAGAAAAAAAATCAGGGAGGAGCAAAAAAACAGAGAAAACAGTCTTTAAAAGAGATTAAATTCAGGCCCTCTACAGATGTTGGTGATTACAACATTAAATTAAAAAAGATAAAAAACTTTATTATTGACGGAGATAAGACTAAAATTAGCGTCCGATTTAGGGGGCGTGAGATCTTAAACTCTAATTTAGGTCTTGAGCTTCTTAATCGAATTAAAGATGACTTAAGTGATGTTGCTCAAGTTGACCAAGAGCCTTCACTGGAAGGTAGACAACTGTTGATGGTGCTTTCTAAAGTCAAAAAGAAATAAAACTACTATGGGTTATAAGTTAAAAACACACTCTAGCGCTAAAAAGAGATTTAAAAAGACAGGTTCTGGTCTAAAGCGGAGAAGTGCCAACAGATCTCATATTTTGACCAAGCAAACCACTAAGAGAAAAAGACATAATAGAGGGCTTGTTAAGATGCAAGATGAAACCAAAAAGATTGCATCTAAGCTTTTAGTCAATTAAGAGATAATCATGCCAAGAACAACCAAAGCTATAACAGCAAAAGCCAAACATAAAAAAGTTCTTTCATCTACAAAAGGCCACTATGGAGCAAGAAGTAGGTTGTATAAAACTGCAAAACAGTCAAATATTAAATCGCTTCAATACGCTTTTAGGGATAGAAAAAACAAGAAGAGAACCTTTAGATCTTTATGGATTGCTAGAATATCAGCCGCACTAAATGATCATGAGATCTCATACAGTAGGTTTATAAACAACCTTTCTAAGTCTGATATAAAGCTAGATAGAAAAATTCTATCTGGAATCGCTTATTCTGACCCAACAACATTTTCAAAGATTGTAGATAAAGTAAGGCTATAATGCTCTCATGCAAATCCCAAAGGATTTAATTGAAGAGGCCACACGAAGCTTATCCTCCGTAGCTAACGAATCAGATTTTTTTAAAGTCAGATCCCAATTCTTGGGTAAAAAATCTTTCATTCAACTAAGTTTCAAAGAGTTAAAAAGTTTAGATCCTGAAAAAAAAGTTCTTGCAGCAAAAAAACTTAATCTATTAAGAAATCAATTAAATAATATTTTTAGGGACTTCCAAGAGAATATTAATTTTAATAGCGCAGTTGATATCATTGATACCTCGTTGCCAGTTCAAGATTCGGTATCTGGAGTTCACCCAATTTCTGAATGTACTAATAAAATATTAAAGTATTTTGAAAATCTTAATTTCAAAACTTTCTATGGCAATGAAATAGAAACTGATTTTTATAATTTTGAAGCTTTAAATTTTCCAAAAAACCATCCTGCAAGACAAATGCATGATACTTTTTATATCGATACACAATCAAAAGATGGTTACTTATTAAGGACTCATACCTCTAATACTCAAATTCACTCAATGTTAGAGCATGCAGCTCCGATATATATGCTTTCTCCTGGAAGAGTGTACAGATGCGATTCTGATACGACCCATCTTCCAATGTTCACGCAGGTAGAAGGTTTGGCTGTTGATGTGGATATCAGCTTTGCTGACTTAAAAGGAATTTTGATCGACTTTCTTGAATTCTTTTTTAACAAAAAAATGGATGTCCGTTTTAGGCCATCTTATTTCCCATTTACTGAACCTTCAGCGGAGGTGGATATTAAGTTTGATTCAGATTGGCTAGAGGTTTTGGGTTGTGGAATGGTCCATCCAAATGTTCTTAAAAACTGCAATATCGATCATAATAAATTCCAAGGTTATGCTTTTGGAATGGGTGTTGAAAGGCTTGCGATGCTTTATTACGGAGTTAAGGATATTCGAGACTTCTACTCATCTAACTTAGAATTTTTAGAGCAAATTTAAGATGAGAATCGAATATTCATATTTAAAGAAATTTTTAGTCTCTAAGGAAAGTCAAAATAAACTTTCTGCGATATTTACTGATCTAGGATTTGAATGTGAGGTTGATGGTAATTGTATAGACTTTGATTTAACTCCAAATAGGGGCGATGCTTTTTCCTTAAAGGGACTGGCAAGAGATTATTGGGCATTCAAAAATCAAGATCTCTATAAAAAATTTTTTTCTTCAAAAAATAATCTTTCTTTCAAGAAAGACATAAATGTAATTAAAAAGATAGACACATCTGCATGCAAAAATTATCACCTACTTTTGTTGGATGATGTTGTTCTAAAAAAATCTCTCCCAAAAAATATTCAATCATTACTTGAAAATGCTGGCATTCCGCTTATCCATCCTCTAGTGGACTTAGGCAATTTTGTTATGCTTGAGCAAGGAACACCTCTTCATGTGTTTGACAGGGAAACACTAAACTTGCCTATTTCAGTTGGTTTTTCTACTAATAAAGAATCTCTTGAAGTAATAGGTAATGAAGTTAAAGAGATTACCAAAGATACACTGACAATTCGTGATCAGTCTGGAGCAATTGCAATAGCCGGAATTATCGGAGGTGCTGACACCGCTGTTTCAATTTCTACAAAATCAATAGCAATTGAAGCTGCGTTCTTCTCACCTGAAAGCTTAATGAATAAGGCAAGACAATATGGCTTGAGTACCGATGCATCAACAAGATTTGAAAGAGGTGTTGATCCGTCAATTCAAGCATTTGCGCTTGAGAGATATTTAGATTTACTTGAAGCAATAGCTTCATTCAAATTAATTGGCTGCAATAAGTTAGAAAAGAAAACAAACTTTGCAAAAAAGATCACCCTTGATTATCAAGATTTTGAATCTTTTGCGGGCGTTAAGATATCTAAAAAATTCATTACAAGAACACTTAAATTGCTTGGGTTTATAGAGATCGATTCCTTTAAAACAGGATTAACTATTTCAACTCCAAATCATAGATTTGACATGAGCCTTGCTGAGGATCTTTATGAGGAAATCCTGAGGCATTATGGCTATGACAATCTCCCAGTAAATAAACCTAAGGCTGCACCATGTGCGAATATTATTAGCGATGATATAAAGAATACCTTAAGATTATTTTTCATAAATCGAGGCTATCAAGAGGTAATGCATATACCTTTCACAGCTTCAAATCTAGATCTCAGCGAGAACAATTCAGTTAAAGTCGCAAATCCATTAAATAGTGAAGAGTCTTTATTGAGAAGCAATCTCTTGCAGTCATTGATTAGCGCTGTTGCAGACAATCTAAAGAGGGGATTTAAAACTATAAATCTCTTTGAGATAGGAAGATCCTATAAAAAAATCGAGAGATCTTTTTCTGAAGAAGAAATTGTCAGTGGAGTAATCTGCAGGTCAACCAAGGCTAAATTCTGGGATCAAAACTCATTGGCACACAATTTTTTTACTTTAAAAAAAGAGATTCAAGATTTACTAAAAACATTTGGCATCAAAAATTATGAATTCATTTTAAATACCGATAATACATTTTTTAATGAGAACTCTTTGATGATTATAAACAATCATTCAAAAGAAATTATCGGCAGTTTTGGTGAAATCAATAATAAGTTCTCATCCGAACAGTTGTACGGATTTAGTTTGCTGGTTGATAAACTTCTTCGAACCAATCAAAGAGATAAATTAAATCCTGTTTCTAAATTTCCATTCTCTGAGAGAGATTTAAATATTGTGCTTGATAAGAAAATTGATTATTCAGTTATTGAGAGCTTAATTTCAAGGCTTAAGATTAGCTATTTAAGAAAGTTTGAATTAATTGACATATTCTCCGGTAAAGATCTCCAGGAAAATCAAAAAAGTCTAACCATTAGGTTTAGTTTCCAAAGCCTAAGTCGGTCATTAAAAGACGAAGAAGTAAATCAGTCAATGGATAAAATCTTGCAAAACTTAACCAGCAAACTATCTGCTAAACTTAGGAAGTGACTTTAACTAAAAAAGAACTTGCTCAAAACCTCAGTGATCAAACAGAATTATCATTGGCTGATGCAAAAAAATTTGTTGATTTATTTTTTGATTCCATCAAGGAACAACTAAACTCTGGAAAGACCGTAAAACTATCTAGCTTTGGGACATTTGATATTGTTCAAACAAAAGAGAGGGTTGGAAGAAATCCAAAAACAATGGAAGAGTTTCCAATTCCATCAAAGAGAAAAGTTAAATTCACTTTATCCCCAAAAGTTAAAAAATCTATTAACTAGTTTAGAGATTTAGAGAAACCCCTCCATCAACTGTGATGAGTTGCCCTGTGACTAGCGAGCTCCCACTAGCAAGATGATAAATTATTTCACCAATAGATTCAGGCGTACAGGTCTTTCTTAATGGTGCCTTTGTTTCTATATGTTTTTTAGTATCTTCGTAGACTTCTTCGCCCATACCTTTTTTGAGCCATTCACCCTCAATGAATCCCGGACAGACAGCATTTACTCTGATGGGCCCAAGATTTCTAGCCATTGATAGTGTCATAGTATTTAAGGCTCCTTTAGAAGAGGCGTATGCTATAGAACTACCAATGCCTTTTATGCCGGCAATAGACGAGATATTAATAATACTAGGGTTCGAAGATTCTATGAGATGTTGTTTGCATGATTTAACCATTTGAAATGGACCAATCAGATTTACTAAGTAGATTTTAATAAAGTCTTCTGCGGATAAAGATGCAAGATCAGAATGGTCCCAAACAAATTTTGTTGTACCAGCGTTGTTTATAAGAGAATCTAAGCCTCCCCAGAGCGATACGCATCTTTCAATGGTTGCATCACAATCTTTTTGATTTGAAACATCTGCTTGAATTGCAACTATCTCACCAGAGAGTGCATCTGACTGATTGGCAATATTCTCTGCTTCATCAATAGAGCTTGAGCATGTAATCAAAACATTCCATCCATTAGATGCTAATTTTTTTGCTGCAGCTGCTCCCACACCTCTGCTTCCTCCGGTGATAATTGCTGTATATTTTTTATTTTTTAGCATAATAAAGTTAGTTTAATTCATCGTTAAAAATTAAGAAAAAATAAATTTTTTTGTAGTGATACTACAGGTATCTCTCACATAAATTATTGTTTTTAAGCTAATTTGTGTAAAGATTGACATATGTAGTCAAATAAATTCGAATGTACTACATATTAATTAAATATTTAACATGATTATTGGTGCACTAAAAACTAACAGTCCAACTGACAAAAGATCAGTTCTTCATCCAGAGACAATCTCTAAGTTAGTTAATTTAGATGGTGTGAAAGTTGTATTTGAATCAGGTATTGGTCAAGGTATAAATGTATCTGACAGTGAGTTTGAAAAATATAATTTAACTCAGGTATCTCGTCATAACTGTTTAAGTGAAGCAGATATTTTAATTGTTCCATCGCCCCTATCGAGCGAGGAAGTTCAAGTACTAAAAAAGAATTCAATTATCTTAGGCATGATTGACCCTTTTGGAAATAAAGAACATTTAAAAATGCTTGAAACTTCTGGACAAACAGCTGTAAGCATGGAGTTTATTCCTCGAATAACCAGAGCACAAAAAATGGACGTTTTGAGCTCTCAAGCTAATCTTGCAGGCTATTCTGCAGTCATAGAAGCTTCAAGTTTACTATCTTCAGCTTTGCCAATGATGATGACAGCTGCTGGAACTTTGAAACCTGCAAAAGTTTTTGTAATAGGAGTTGGTGTGGCAGGTCTACAAGCCATTGCTACCGCAAAGAGACTGGGCGCTAGAGTAGAGGCTTTTGACACTCGTGATGTGGTTGAAGAGCAAGTGAAGTCACTAGGTGCTAAATTTGTAAAAATTGATCTAGGTGAGACCGGTGAAACTGACCAAGGCTATGCCAAGGAATTAACCGAAGAGCAGATAGCTAAGCAAAAAGAACTCCAATCTAAAGTATGCGAAAGGTCTGATATTGTAATTACTACTGCTCAGCTATTTGGAAGACCTGCTCCCAAGTTAATTGATCAATATACGATCAGTAAAATGAAGCCAGGAAGTGTAATACTAGATATGGCAGTTGAAAGCGGCGGCAATGTAGAAGGATCCATAGTAGATCAAGTTGTTGAAAGTAATGGCGTGAAAATTGTAGGTATATCCAACTTAGCTTCTAGGGTTGCCGGTCATGCTTCGGTGGCATTATCAAACAATATTATTAACTGGATCACAGAGTTTTTTGATAAAGAATCTGTCTCGATAAATCTTGATTTTGAAGATGAAATTATTAAAAGCAGTGTTCTAGTTCACCAAGGTAAAATTAGGGACGAGAGGTTTAAATAATGGAAGTATATATTTTGCTTGGATTTGTTTTACTATTATCAATTTTTCTTGGTCTAGAGCTTATCTCAAAGGTCCCAAGCACCCTCCATACACCACTTATGTCAGGTGCAAATGCTATTTCGGGTATAGCACTGGTGGGAGCTTTAATGCTAAGTGCTGAAGGTCAAATACAAAATGTTTTAGCATTCTTTGCAATATTATTTGCATCCATAAATGTTTTTGGCGGCTATTTAGTGACTAATAGAATGCTGAGCATGTTTAAAAAGAAATCATAATGAATACTCTGATAGACATTACCATTTTTCAGAACCTCGTTTATATAGTTTCTTCTGTTCTATTTATTTTAGGTATCAAGATGCTTGGTAAAGAGTCGACTGCAGTTCGAGGCAATATACTTTCTTCAGTTGCCATGTTGTCAGCAGTCTCTGTAACACTTATCGACGTAGACATAGGTATTGCTATTATTATTTCTGCAATAATCTTGGGTGCCTCAATAGGCTCTGTGATTGCACTGAAAGTGAAGATGACTGCAATCCCAGAAATGGTAGCTTTATTCAATGGGTTTGGGGGAATGGCTTCCTTCCTAATAGCCTGGTCACAATTTACTGACACGCAACCAGCGTTATTACAGAATCTTCTAATTATGACAACCATTTACATTGGAGGGATAACCTTCTCTGGATCAATTGTGGCTTATGGAAAATTATCAGAAAAAATTAACCTCGAGAAAGGATCTTTAGTAACAAACATTTTAGTTACATTCTTTTATCTTAGTATTCCTACCTTACTAATTATGATGTTTGCTCCAGTTTTTAACATAGATTCAAATTTTATTTTCTTGGGATTTTTAGTATTAACAGTATTGGCAGGACTTGGTTTCGTCATGCCCATTGGTGGTGGTGACATGCCAGTAGTAATCTCCTTACTGAATTCCCTTTCTGGAATTGCTGCTGCATTTGCAGGTTTGCTATTACTAAATAATGTTTTGATAGTGGCAGGCTCCTTAGTTGGCGCCAGTGGTTTGATTTTGACCATTATCATGGCCAAGGCGATGAATAGAACAATTGGAAATATTTTATTTGTTGGCTATGCATCTGCTTCCTCATCTAAATCAGAGGGTGAGCAGGGAGAAGTCAAACCTATAACCGCGGAAGATGCTTATTTAATATTAGAAAATGCTTCTTCGGTGCTAGTGGTTCCAGGATATGGAATGGCGGTTGCTCAAGCGCAACACGTTGTTAGAGAGTTAGGAGAGCTCTTGGAAGAAAATGGTACTGAAGTTAAATATGGAATCCATCCCGTTGCAGGAAGGATGCCTGGTCATATGAATGTTCTCCTTGCAGAAGCAAACGTTTCTTATGATCTACTTGTAGAGCCAGACGATGTGAATCCAACTATGGATACTTTTGATGTCGCAGTGGTGATTGGTGCCAACGACGTTGTTAATCCCTCAGCCACTGAAGAGCCTGGAAGCCCTATTTACGGAATGCCCATTATTGAAGTTCATAATGCTAAGACTGTTTTTGTGCTTAAAAGATCAATGTCATCTGGCTTTGCTGGAGTCCAAAATCCACTGTTTTTTAAAGAAAATACTAGGATGCTCTTTGGCGATGCAAAAGAGTCAATTGGGACAGTAGTTTCCGAGTTTAAAGACTAATTTTATCCCCCAAAATATGGTAAAATTAATACCTTAGATTAAGGTATTTAATAGATATTTAATCTGTCAAAAACCCAGAGAAATTTATGTCAGATTTTGCCAAAGAAATACTCCCGATAAGCATTGAAGATGAGCTGAAACAATCTTATCTGAGCTACGCAATGAGTGTAATTCATGGCAGAGCCCTGCCTGATGTCAGAGATGGCTTGAAACCTGTTCATCGTCGCATACTCTTTGCCATGCATGACCTAAAAAACTACTACAACAGACCCTACAAAAAATCTGCCAGAGTCGTAGGTGATGTGATTGGTAAATATCACCCTCATGGTGATAGTGCAGTCTATGACGCCATGGTCAGAATGGCTCAAGATTTTTCTATGAGATATATGTTGGTAGAGGGACAGGGAAATTTTGGCTCAATTGATGGTGATCCACCTGCTGCAATGAGATATACCGAAGTACGGATGTCAAAAATTACTGATCAACTTTTGGCGGACATTGAAAAAGATACTGTTAACTTTTCACCTAACTATGATGGGTCAGAGCAAATTCCTGATGTCCTTCCAACCAGAGTTCCAACTCTATTAGTGAATGGCTCATCTGGTATTGCAGTTGGAATGGCAACCAATATACCTCCGCATAATCTTACTGAGGTTATTAATGGATCTCTTGCACTCCTAGAAAATCCCAAGACTAGCATTGATCAGCTAACGCAAACGATTTCAGGACCCGATTTTCCAACAGGAGGAATTATTGATGGAAAGATGGGAATCTATGAAGCTTATAACACTGGCAGGGGAATTATTTATGTCAGAGCCAAAACTTCAGTTGAAGAAGATAAATCAGGGAATCAATCACTGGTAATCAATGAAATACCATACATGGTTAACAAAGCTCGCATGCTAGAAAAGATCGCTGAACTCGTTAAGGATAAAAAGATTGATGGCATAAGAGAAATTAGAGATGAGTCTGATAAAGATGGTCTTAGAGTTGTAATTGACGTTAAAAAAGGAGAATCAGTCGATGTTCTTGAGAATAATCTTTATGCCCAAACTCAATTGGAGCAATCATTTGGCATCAATTTTACTATTCTTGTAAACGGACAACCAAAAGTTCTAAATTTAAGGGAAATCCTTCAGGAGTTTATTAAGCATAGAAAAGATGTCGTTACCAAAAGAACAAAATTTGAACTAAAGAAAGCCAAAGACAGAGGCCATATTGTAGAAGGCCTGATGGTAGCAATTGCTAATATTGATACAATCATTACTATCATCAAAAAATCTAAGGATCCTAAGATTGCTGCTGCCGAGCTATGCAAAAAAATATGGAAAGCTGGTCCAATTGAAGCCATTCTTAAGAAAGTAGGCAAAGATGCATGCAAGCCAAAGGGGCTTCCTGCTGACTTAGGCCTTAAGGGTAAAAATTACAAACTTTCACCCGACCAAGCTAAATCAATTCTTGAGCTGAGGCTCGGGAGGTTAACCGGACTTGAGCAAGACAATTTATCATCTGAATTTAATGAATTAATTGAGAAGATTCAAAAATTACAAGAAATTCTAGATGACAAAAATGTGCTTCAAGGAGTTGTTCGTCATGAGCTCAATGAAATCAAAGAAAGTTTTGGTGATGAAAGGAAAACAGATATTAACGATGCAAGACAAGATATATCAAATGAAGATCTGATTCCTGAAGAGACAAGAGTGTTAACTCTTTCAAGAAGTGGCTATGCTAAAACCCAGCCTCTTAATGAGTACAGGGAACAGAGAAGAGGAGGTATGGGCAAGGCTGCAGCCTCAGTGAAAGAGGAAGACCTTATTCAAAATCTATATATACTTAGCTCACACTCGCAGTTATTATGCTTCACAACTCTAGGAAAAGTTTACTGGTTAAAGGTTTATGAAATTCCAGTTGCAAGTAGAACCTCAAAAGGTAGACCGCTGGTAAATATGCTCAATCTTGATGATGATGAAACTGTTACTCAAATTTTACCGGTTGAAGATTTTGCTGAAGATAAGTATGTCTTTATGGCAACTAGAAACGGCACAGTAAAAAAAACTTCTCTTAAGTTTTTTGCTAAGAAGTATAAATCAGGAATCAAAGCAATAAAACTTGATGAGGGCGATAAACTAGTTGGGTCAGTAGTAACTGACGGTGATCAAGAAATTCTTTTAGCATCTCTCTCTGGGAAACTTATTCGATTTCATGAATCTAAAGTAAGACCGATGGGCAGAACCGCAAGAGGTGTTAGAGGTATGAGATTGCAGAAGGATATGAAAATTATTTCTCTAATGATGGGAGACACAACCAAGACAATTTTATGTCTTTCAGAAAACGGGTACGGCAAGAAATCTAAGCTTGGAGATTTCACAATGCATAATCGAGGTGGTCAAGGTGTTATTGCTCTAAAGACTTCAGATAGAAATGGCTTGATGGTATCTGCGTCTTCGGTCGATGAAGAAGATGGAATTATGCTTATTAGCGATAAAGGCACAATGATTCGTACAAGCGTTGGGCAAATACCTACGCTTGGAAGAAATACTCAAGGCGTCAAAGTTATTACTCCCAAAGAAGGTGAAAAACTTATCGAAGGGGTGCGAATACCTCCTGATGAAGAAGAAGACTAGCCAATGAGAAAATGGAATTTCTCAGCTGGGCCCGCAACCATTCCTGAATCTGTTCTTAAGGAAACACAGTCAGAGCTTTTAGAATTCAAATCTACTGGTATGTCTGTGATGGAGATGAGTCATAGATCTAAAGATTATGGTGAGATCGCTAATGCTGCTAAAGACGATTTAATTGAACTTTTAAACGTTCCTGATTCTCATGATGTTTTATTTCTTCAGGGTGGTGCTACTCTTCAATTTGCCTTAATCCCAATGAACTTTGCCCATCTTGGTATTCCTGAATATCTAGAGACTGGAACTTGGTCCACAAAGGCTATCAAAGAATGTACTAAAGTTTGTGATCTAAATATTTGTGCTTCCTCTGAGAAATCTAGTTTTACTAATGTACCAGAATTAAAAGACTGGAAATTTAGATCATCAAATGGCTATTTTCACTATGTAGCCAATGAAACTATCCAAGGTAATGCAATACATGATGTTCCATCAGTTGCGAACCCCATCATTGCAGATATGTCATCAGTTATCCTTGCAGAACCAATAGACGTATCAAAGTTTTCAATGATATATGCGGGTGCTCAAAAAAATATTGGCCCAGCAGGTTTAACCATAGTAATTATCAGCAAAGACTTATTGTCATCATGCAACAAAGATCTTCCAAATATCATGAATTATGATAAACATGCTCATTCAGGTTCAATGCTGAATACTCCGCCAACATTTGCATGGTATATGGCGGGTAAAGTTTTTAAATGGCTTAAATCTTTGGGCGGTCTTGAGGCAGTAAAAGAGCGTAATTATTTAAAAACGTCAACACTGTATGACTACATTGATAGCAGTGATTTCTACAGTAATCCAGTTGCCAAAAATAATAGATCAATTATGAACATTCCTTTTATTTTAAAAAGCCCTGATCTAGATAGCACTTTTCTAAAAGAAGCTGAAAGAGAAAATCTTCTAAATTTAAAAGGGCATAGATCAGTTGGAGGAATGAGAGCTAGCATCTATAATGCCATGCCTCAGGAGGCAATAGATGATTTAGTACGCTTTATGGAGGCTTTTGAATCAAAATATGGGTAATGGTGACAAAAACAAAAATTGAACAAGTCAGAAAAAAAATTGACAAAATAGATGACCAAATTCTTGAACTTATTCAAAAAAGAGGCGTTCATGCTAAAGAGATTGGGGATCTAAAGTCTCAACTTTCAGTAAAGTCTATTTTTTATAAGCCTGAGAGAGAGGCTCAAATATTGAGAAGACTTATTGAAAAAAACTTTGGCTTGATCTCGGATAAAAAAGTTAAGTCTATATTTAAAGAGCTTATTTCAGCTTGTCTTTCTCTAGAAGAGTCCTTACAGATAGCTTTTTTAGGCCCTTTAGGTACTCATTCAGAGACCGCAGTGAAGAAACACTTTGGATCATCCATAAATCTTGATCCGCGAGCAACGATTGATGATGTTTTTTACCAAACAACTAATGGAGGTTCGCAGTTTGGAATGGTACCTTTTGAGAATTCATCAGAAGGGGTAGTAAATGCAACATTAAATTGCCTAGTTGATGAAAAGTTATTGATTTGTGGTGAAACATATTTGGATATTGAGCATAATTTAGCCGGGAGAGCGACTTCAAAAATTAGTACTGCAAAAGTAATAGCTTCACACCCTCAAGCGCTTGGTCAATGCAGTAAGTGGCTAGAAAATAATTTACCCAATATAAAAAGGATGCTAACTTCCAGTACTGCAAAAGCCGCGGAATTAGCTAAATCAAATAAAGATACTTTGTGTATTGTTGGAAGTCTGGCTGTTGAGAAATATAAGCTCAAAACGCATGCACAAAACATAGAAAACCATTCAGATAACAGAACTAGGTTTCTTATAGTTGGCAATCAAAAAATCTCTAAAACGGGAAAAGATAAAACATCTTTGTTAATCCAAACCAATAATAAACCTGGAGCATTGGTTAAATTACTTAAACCATTCGAAGAAAAGAAAATTAATCTTTTTAGAGTTGAAACTCGTCCCTCAAGATCAACTCGAGACTCCCATAATTTCTTTATTGATTCTGCAGGACACCAATCTGAACGGAAACTTCAAAAAGTTATTTCAACGTTAAGAAGTGATGGAGCTTTTGTAAGGATTTTAGGCTCTTATCCAGATGAATCATGAGCAATGACATTTTTTCTAGACTGAATCCTGGAATCTCTGATCTAGCTCCCTATGAGCCAGGAAAGCCTATCGATGATGTGGCTAAAGAATATGGGATTAGCAACATCATTAAGCTGGCATCCAATGAAAATCCTTTGGGTGCATCACCTAAAGCATTAAGAAGCATAGCTGACCTAGATGATAGCCTTCATTTATATCCAGATGGTAATTGCACTGAACTGAAGAATGCAATTGCTCATCATGAAAAAGTTACAGAAGAATCTGTAATCCTTGGTAATGGGTCCAATGAAGTCTTGGAATTGATTGCAAGAGCTTGGCTTAACCCAAGCAGAAACGCCATTACTTCAAGGCATGCTTTCGCAGTCTATAAGATAGTTACACAAGCTGCCGGTGCAAAGCTAATCGAGGTTGAAGTAAAAAATTGGAAATTTAACCTTGAAGCTTTTCACAGCTACTTTAATGAGGAAACCGCAGTAATATTCATAGCGAATCCAAACAATCCAACAGGTACATATAACACCCACAAAGAAATTGAAGATTTTCTTTCAAATGTGCCTTCAAATATATTGGTTGTATTAGATTGTGCATACTATGAATATGTTCAAGAAAATGACTATGTAGATGTAAATCAGTTATTAAATAAGTACGAAAACTTAATTGTGACAAAATCATTTTCAAAGATTCAAGGTCTTGCAGCAATCAGGCTTGGGTATGGATTGGCTAATGCTTCTTTAATTGAGAGTTTAAACAGAATTAGACAACCTTTTAATATTAATTCTTTTGCACAGAAGTTAGCCATTAGTGCTATTGATGATAAGGAGCACATTCAAAAGAGCATAGATGTAAATCAAGAAGGACTTAAGTACCTATCTGCAGAGCTTTTAAAATTAGAGCTTACAACAATACCATCCGTTGGAAATTTTATCTCTTTTAAAGGGCAGTTTAATGGGAAAGAGCTATTTGAGGCTCTTTTAAGAAGGGGAATAATTGTTAGACAAATTGATTTATACGACATGCCTGATTTCATTAGGGTGACTGTAGGCACCATGGAACAAAATCAAATCTTTATAAGTGCTCTCAAAGAATTATTATGAATAATATTGTCATTTGTGGTATTGGCCTAATTGGCGGTTCAATTGCGAAAGGTCTCTCTAAGGACAATTTCAATGTATATGTCATTGATTCAAATCATGACTCTAAAAATAATGCTATTAAAAATAAGCATGCCCAAGAGGTGATGCATACAGTTGAAGAAGCAAAAAAACTAGAAGATGGTGTTTTTATTTTTGCTACTCCGCCTACAACGACACTTGGAATTTTAAAACAAAATAAATGGTTACTTCGTTCAAATTTTTCTGTCACTGACGTTACTAGTGTAAAAACAGAGCTTGTAAAATATCTAAAAGGTTTCGATGCTGAGAATTTTATTCTCTCTCATCCTATTTCAGGATCCCATCTGAGCGGGTTTGAGAATTCAAGTGAAAATCTTTTTGCTGGTAAGACAACTATTATTTCTTCACTTGGCTCATCTAAATTTCATTTAGACAGAATTCAAAACCTTTGGGAGTCTCTTAATTCAAATGTAATCGAATTGGATTATGAGAATCATGACAAAATATTTTCATTAACAAGTCATCTACCTCATTTTGTTGCTTATAGTCTGATGAAAGTTATTTATGATAATAATATTGATGTAAACACTTATGCTGGAGGTGGTCTGAAAGAGTTTATCCGCTTGTCTCAATCCTCGCCTGAAATGTGGGGAGATATTTTTCAAGCCAACACGCATCTTAATAAAAATATTGATGAGTTGGTTGAAAAGTTACTTGAGTTAAAAGAGTTATCAAGCTCAAAAGATAGCTCTGTGCTTAAAGAATATTTAAGTCAATTCAAACAATAATCAACTTATGAGATTGATAGCCGAACCATCCAATAAAGTTTCTGGTGAGGTTCTATGTCCAGGAGATAAATCCATATCGCAAAGAATTGTAATGCTTGGCTCTTTACTTGATCATGATTTGACGGTAGAAAACTTTTTAAGCGCTGCAGATCCAATTTCTACAATGTCAGCATTAGAAAGAGTGGGGTTTAAATATCAACACCTGCATAACTTAAATACTGTAGATATTTTAAATTCAAAAAAAAGAATAAATGATCCTGATTCTTCTCTAAACCTTGGGAATTCTGGAACGGGCCTGCGCTTAATGCTGGGATTCTTGGGAGGACTAAATATAAAAGCTAACTATATAGGAGATCATTCACTCTCAGCACGCCCCATGGCTAGGATCTTAGACCCACTCAATCAGATGGGAATTAAATACAATAGTAATGAAGGAAAGCTGCCAATTAAATTTATAAATTCAACTCCTAATAAAAGTTTTAGCTATAAACTTCCTGTTGCGAGCGCACAGGTTAAATCATCAATTCTTTTAGCAGGCTTATGCTCTGGAGCTGAGATAGAGATAGTCGAGCCAACGGCTACCAGAGACCATACTGAAAGAATGCTTGAATTTTTGGGTGCAAAAATTGAAGTTGATGATAGTGGTGAAGGTAGGAAGATAAGACTATCAGGACAATTAGATAGTGAAGTTACTGATTATGATGTACCTGGTGATTTTTCTTCAGCAGCTTTTTTAATCATTTCTGCGTTAATAACAAAGGATTCAGATTTGCTTATTAAAAATGTTGGTATAAATAAAACACGATCTGGATTATTGGATGTATTGCTTGAAATGGGTGCTGATATAAAGATTATGAATCACCAAAACATCATGAACGAGCCCAGGGCAGACATAAGGGTAAAAAGCTCAGAGTTACATGGAATAAATATAGGAGGCAGCATTATTGCCAACCTGATTGATGAAATACCTATACTTTGTATCGCTGCCTCTTTTGCCTCTGGCCAAACTAAAATCGAGGGTGCTGAGGAGCTTCGGGTAAAGGAGTCAGATAGACTAAATGCAGTTGCACGAGGACTCGAAAGGCTTGAAATTAATTTTCTTGAACTTGATGATGGGATAATTATTGATGGAGGCAGTAACCTAAACGTTAAAAATATTAATATTAATTCATATCATGATCACAGAATTGCAATGAGTTTTCTAATCGCCTCTTTAAGATCAACTGAAGCTATAACTGTTGATGGTTGTTCTAACATTGAAACTTCATTCCCTTCATTCATGCACGTTATGAATCGGATAGGATTAAACATTCATGAAGCTTGATAAGAAAATTATCACTATTGACGGGCCTTCCGCATCAGGCAAAGGAGTTTTGTCTTCCTCATTAGCAAATTATTTAAATTTTTCTCTTTTAGACAGTGGTTTACTTTATCGGGCTTATGCTTATTGTTATGGATCATCTTTTGATCATGAATCAGCATTAAAAAGTTTCGAATCTATCAATTTTGTGAATGCATCAAATAAGTACTCTGTAAAATATGATGGAAATGAAATTACAAAACAATTAAGAAGCGAAAGTATGGCAAAAATTGCCTCGAAAATTAGCATGATCCCAGAGACACGAAAAAATTTAATTTCGATCCAGAGATCCTTTAAAAGTGAAAATGGTCTTATCGCTGATGGCAGGGATATGGGTACGGTTGTATTCCCGGAGGCGGCATACAAGATTTTTTTAACGGCAGACCCTGAAACTCGAGCCAAAAGAAGGTTTCTAGAGTTGCAGAAAAAGGGACAAGAAGTTAATATGCGCGATCTGATTATAGATATTGAAGCGAGAGATAAGGCTGATACGGAAAGATCTTTGTCACCCTTAATTCCTGCAGCAGATGCATCAATTATTGATACATCAAATTTAAATCCTGATCAGGTATTATCTAGGGCTATTGAATTAGTCTGTTAAAAGGAAGTAAAAATATATGTCAGAGAATTTCGCTGCACTATTAGATGAAAGTCTAAATACATTAGAGATGCAGCCTGGAACAATTGTATCCGGGGTTGTATTGGATCTTGATAAGGAATGGGTTACTGTTCATGTGGGCCTCAAGTCAGAAGGAGTTATACCTCTTGATGAATTTAAGGATGTTGAAGGAAAAGTTGATATCAATGTTGGAGACGAGATTGAAGTAGCACTTGAGGCAGTTGAGGATGGTTATGGTGAAACAAGGATCTCCAGAGAAAAAGCTAGAAAGATTTCTGCATGGAAAAATCTAGAGGAGGCTCTAGAAACTGGCGAATTTGTTACTGGCAAAGTTTTGAATAGAGTTAAAGGCGGTTTCTCTGTAGAGGTTGATGTAATTAAAGCATTCTTACCTGGATCTCTAGTTGATATTAGGCCTGTAAAAGAGGCACCTGAACTTGAGAATACAATTCAAGAATTTAAAGTAATTAAGCTTGATTACAAGAGAAATAATGTTGTTTTGTCTAGAAAGGCAGTCCTTGAGCAGATTAACTCTGCAGAAAAAGTTGAACTTCTTAAAAATCTTGAAGAAGGTCAAATTGTTAAAGGTATTGTTAAAAACATTACTGATTATGGCGCGTTCATAGACTTAGGCGGCTTAGACGGTCTACTCCATATCACTGATATTTCATGGTCGAGGGTTGTAAATCCAAAGGAAGCCCTGAATTTAGGAGAAGAAATAGAGGTAAAGGTATTAAGTTTTGATAAGGAAAAACTAAGAGTTTCATTAGGCTTAAAACAAATCCAAAATGATCCATGGGAAGGTATTGAAGGTAAATATTCTGTTGGAGGCATCTATGAGGCAACAGTATCTAACTTAACTGATTATGGTTGTTTCGCAGAATTAGAGCAGGGTGTTGAGGGACTAATTCATTTATCAGAACTAGATTGGACGAATAAAAATATTCATCCATCTAAGGTGGTAACTCTTGAAGAGAACATCAGAGTTATGATTCTAGAGTTAGATAATGAGAAAAGAAGAATTTCATTAGGCCTTAAGCAAACAAAACCCAATCCATGGTTTGAATTTGAAAACAAATACAACATTGGAGACAGCGTAGATGGCTCAATCAAATCAATCACTGATTTTGGTGTATTTGTTGGTCTTGAGGGTGATATTGATGGCTTGATTCACCTTACAGACTTGTCTGATAGTGAAAATCCCGAAGAAGATTTAAAGAATTACAATAAAGGAGATAAGCTTTCCTGTATCATATTTGGTATTGATGCAGAGCGAGAAAGAATATCTCTTAAAATAAGTGACTAATAATACATTTAATAAATCTGATCTTTCTGAAAAAATATCTAAGTCATTAAATCTTAGTTCATCGTTAACCTCAGACTATTTAGCACAATTATGTCGAGTATTAGCCTCCTCTATTGCAATAAAAAACAGAGCTGAGTTTAGAGATTTTGGGAGTTTTGCAAAAAAAACTATCAGGCCAAGAAAGTTCATAAATCCCAAAACTAAAAATGTATCTTTTTTAGGTGAAACCCATACCATCTTATTCTCACCTTCAAAGAACCTACTCGATGACTGAAAAGAATATTATTGTTGCCTTGGATGACCCGCATGATTATCAGGGCGTGCTTGAAGTATTAGATCCAAAAAAATGCATTATTAAAGTTGGAAGCGTAATTTTTAATTATCATGGCAGAAAAATGCTTGATGAGGTTGCAAATTATGGTTTTGAAATATTCTTTGACATTAAGTTTCATGACATTCCTAACACAGTGAGTAAATCTATTGAATCTTTTAAAGACTATCCAATAAAGCTGCTTACTATTCATCTTTCTGGTGGATGCTCTATGATCAAAGCAGCCTTAGATTCTTGCAACAAAATAAATTCAAAGTGCATAGGCGTTAGCATTCTCACAAGCCTAAACGAAAAAGAATCTAAAGAAGTTTATAATCAAGAAATTTCTAAAACAGTTTCTTCTATGTTTAATTTGGCAAATGAAACTAATATAGATGGTATTGTCTGTTCTCCTCTTGAGCTTAAACTTGCAAGAGATCTTCTTCAAAATAAAATTAAGATCACACCAGGAATAAGGCTATCAGACTCTAATTCTGATGATCAGTCTAGAGTAATGAACCCTAAAGATGCAATTGATTTAGGTGCTACATATTTAGTTATTGGAAGACCAATCACATCTCATAAAGATAAAGCATTTGCATTCGATCAAATATATCAATCCATTTATGAAGAATAGATTTTTAAAGGAACTCAATAGTCTAAAAAAGCTATCTTCATCTGGACTATATCTCAAGAGATTTGAACTTCCTTATTTAACTATTTCTAGCGCTTATCAGCATTTTTCAAAAGATGTATTCCAGATAATGGATGATATATATGAAGAGCTAAAAATAGATACTTTAATTAGCGCGTTACTGAGTAGCAAAGATGTAAATTACACTGAAAAAAGGCCAGCTCTTCACCACATTTACAGAGATGCCTCTAAAAAAAATAATGATTTTGATTCAATAGCCGCATCAAAATTTTTTTTTAGACATACAAAAATTAACTCTTACAAAAATATTTTTATTTTTGGAATTGGAGGCTCCTATGAAGGACCAAAGTTATTAAGCGAATTTACGGAATCAAAAGATAATATATTTTTTATTACTGGGCCAGATAAAGACGAATTTTTGAGTTTAGTAAAGCCAAGGCTCAAAGAAAAAAATTTATATGTTTTTATAAGCAAATCCTTTTCAACTGACGAAGTATTATTATCTCATTCATGGCTTCCTAAAAATGTTATTAAGAATGATGTATTCGCAATTACTGCCAATAAGAGTAAAGCCACTAATCTAGGTTTTTTTGAACAAAATATTATGGAGATCCCAGAAAGTGTTGGGGGTCGTTATTCAATCTGGTCACAAGTTAGCTCTCCAATTCTTCTACCCAATGAATGTAAAAACTTTCTTAATGGAGCTGCAAGTATAGATAACAAGGTTCAAAAAAAATCGATCGTAAAAAATGCTCTTAAAAATATTGTTTTTCATGATGTTTGGTCTAACAACTTCTTGGATAAAAAAAATAGAGTCATACTTTCTTATAACTGGAAGCTCAGATCACTAACAAATTATCTTCAGCAACTAGAAATGGAATCACTTGGTAAGGCAAATAATCCTGAATCGATATTTACTTATACAGGTCAAACTATTTACGGTGGTTTTGGCCCAACAGCTCAACATTCTTATTTCCAACTCCTACATCAGGGTACTTCTGAAACCTCAGCTGATTTTATTGCAAGCTTTAGCAGCCACTCCAAGCTACTAAATTCTCAAGCGGAGGGACAATTCAAATTACTTTCTGGAAAGATCAAATTTAAAAAAGGGAAGGATGCCGCCAATAGTAATATTGGAGCAAATTTTTTCTCTCTTGAAAATTTAGACCTTTTTTCATTGGGTGCTCTTATAGCTTTTTGGGAATATAGAGTTTTTATCACTTCAGCTATGCTTCAAATTAATCCTTTTGATCAATTTGGCGTAAATGCTGGAAAAAGAGTTACTAGAAAAATTTTGGATAAATAGCTTTAAACAATTATTTAATGATCAAAGACTTATCTCATGTACCAAATAAACCCGGAGTCTACCAATTTTTCGATGAATCAAAGATAATCTATATTGGCAAAGCAAAAGACTTAAAAAAAAGAGTCAGATCCTATTTCACTCCTGCAATCAAAGATAGAAAAACAGAGCAAATAAAAAAGCTTGCAATTAAGGTAGAAACATTCACAACACACTCAGAAACAGAGGCACTTATACTGGAGCAACAACTTATTAAAGAATATAAACCAAAGTTTAATATTCTCTTGAGAGATGATAAAACCTATCCATTTATATATTTTTTAGGTTCACATGATTTCCCTTCCATTCACCTGAAAAGAAGCAAGCAAGCAATTGATGAAAATTTTTATGGACCATATACAAATGCAAGGCTGGTTCGTGATCAAATTAAAGAAGTACAAAAAATTTTTAAAATACGTAATTGTTCTAGCAGTACATTTAGCAATCGATCTAGACCCTGCATTGAGTTTCAAATGAAGCGCTGCAGTGCACCATGCGTTAATATGATAAGCAGATCTGACTATGCTGAGGACATATCTTCAGCTCAACAATATTTAACCAGTGAAAAAAAACATATAAAAAATATCCTAAAGGAAAAAATGAAAAAGCATTCAGAGTTACTTCAGTTTGAGGAGGCAGATAGATATAAAAAAAGACTTAGTAGCATTACTTTACTTGAAGATGAGACATCCATTAATATTTACCCTCTAGATATTGATATTTGGCACGGTTCTTTTGATCAAAAGACTGGCCTTGCTAAGGTATCAGTAAGAGATGGTAAAGTAAGGTCGACTAAAACATACCTCATTGACTCTAATGCATCCTCAGAAGTTGATAATGTTTTTAGGCGAGCAATTTTTCATAATTATTTACATAAAAGTCATATTCCAAGCAAGCTACTTATTGCTAATAAAATCTCAGAAAGAAAACTACTTCAAGAAGCGCTTGAAAAGATTTTTAATAAGAAAATTAGCATTTATGTAAAAGCACCAAAAGGCAGTAAAAGTTTTTTAGATTTAGCAAAGTTAAATTCAAAACAAGCGCTAATAAATTCTGAAAACAAAGAACCTCCGATGAAGCTAGCTTTTGATGAATTAATTAAAAAATTTAACCTAAATATTGTTAGCCCCTCATTAGATTGTGTTGATATTAGTCATTATTCTGGAAGCAAGCCAAAAGCAGGAATAGTTCGATTTACTGAACTTGGTTTAGAAAAGAGATTATTTCGTTCTTATAATATTCCTCATGAAATTTCTGGTAATGATCCTGCATCAATTTCCTATGCAGTAAAGAAAAGGTTTTCAAATGAGGATCAAGTTCCAAGCATTCTATTGGTTGATGGTGGAAAGTCACAACTAAATGCAATTACCCATTTAGTTGAAGATAAAAATATCTTCTTACTTGCTATAGAGAAGGGCACAGGTAGAAAGTCTTTTACAGAAACTATCTATTCTACCAATGGCCAAGAATCTATAGATATAAATTCAAGATTATTCAAGCTTCTTGCTAGAGCCAGAGATGAAGCACATAGATTTGCATTACATTCAAGCAGGAAAGCCTTAATAAAAGGAGCTAAAAAATCAATATTACAAAAGGTGGAGGGGATAGGACCCATAAAATCGTCAAAATTATTAAAATACTACAAGTCTTTGAATGGCATCAAAGCTGCATCCATAAATGAAATTGCAAAAGTGGCTGCTATAAGTCAAAATCGTGCAACTAAAATAAAGAAAATAATCTCTTAGTGCTGTGAAAAAATTTGTAACTTTTTTAACGATTTTTCGTATTATTGCCAGCCCAGTAATTTTTATTAGTCTTTTATATTTAGAACTAAAACTGTTTACTCTAGTAATATTTATTATAGCTGCACTAACAGATTTTCTTGATGGTTACTTAGCAAGATTATTTAATGTTGAGTCAAAAATTGGAGAAATTCTTGATCCTATTGCTGATAAAATACTTCTTGTTTCGACACTTATATCAATTACCTTATACTTTCAAAGTTCTTTTATTGGTCTTATATCTATCTTATTAATTTCTAGAGAGTTTTGGGTAAGTGCATTGCGAATAGGAGCTTCATCAAGCAAAAAATCAGAAAACCTAAGCGTCACATATCTTGCAAAACTAAAGACCGCATCTCAGTTCGCTTCACTCACCTTATATTTTTTTTCAATTCAACAGAACTTTGCACTTGGAATTCTTTTGGCTGATTTTGTTTTATTTTTAAGTCTTCTTATCTCAATCAAGACAGGAATGGATTATACGAAAAAATTTTTTCAATCCAGACAAACAGCAAAACACATTTACTAAAATGACAAATATTATTTTTGTTGATACTTTGCCTCATTATATTAAGTCAAAAGAATTATCAAAAATAATTAAATATAATTCACATTTTATAACCACCAATATAGATATTTTCAAAAGGATAAAATTAACAAATAAAACTTATTTGCACAAAAAAAACTTTTTAGGATTGTTTTTTTTTATAATTAAAATGAGAAAAAGGGGAGACGTTTCAGTAACAATTGCAAGGACTGATTCCCTAATCTTTCAGCTGCTTTATAAGTTTTGTTACATTAAAGAAATTTTTACTTTCGATGAGGGTCTATATACATTACACCCAAATTCTATTTACAATTCACAGTTCAAAATTGAGCGCAAATATCATACGAGGTTATTTCTATTAAGTAAGCTCATAGATTTTCCTATACCTGCGGCATTCTTTTATCAGCAAACTTCAAATCATTATACTTGGTTTCCTAAAGACTCCTTTCAAGATTCAATTATTGACAAAGATAAAATCATAGAAGTTAAAAAGAACAAAGAGAAAAATTATGATGAGATAAAAATTATGATTGGTCAACCATGGCAATTCATGTACATTACAGACAATCAAATAAAGAAAATTTTTCATTTCATTAATGAAAAAGGAATTAATATTTATCTGCAGCATCCGAAAGAAAATAGCATGTACTGCAATTCATTTCTGGATGATGGAGTCTCATTGATTAGTGCTAAACCAACATCAGAAGAATTTTTGAGCAATATAAATCTTGGCCAAATTACTCTTTACACCTTATCTAGTTCAGTTGTATGTAATTCTCCTGCAAGTTATTTAATTAATATTTTAAAATTTTCTAATAGCTCAGATGATCTTATAAATTCTCAAGAAAATCTATCAAGAACTCTCTCTGTATTGGGTAAAAACTTTAAATATATTAACCTAGATTAATTAAATACTTGATTCTAATTTTAAAAGTTTCAAAAATATATCTTAAGTTTCTACTTTTTCTGTCTCCCTTGCCTGCCCAAATAAAACTTTCATCATTAAAATGCCAATCAATAACTGTTTGCTCTAAATTACCAAACTTAATCTTATTTCTAAATTTATCATAAACTTTATAAAAGGTTATCTGATCAGCAAACCATTCAAACATAGTTGGAAATATTTCGTTAGCCCAGCTTTTAACAAACAGTTTAGATTTTTCATTACCTGATACAGCTATTACACCCGATAAAAGTTTGAATCTAGGATCACTTGAGTCTCTAAAAAAAACAGAAATATCATATTTATTAAATTTCCAATCATACTTAGTAATGTCATATCTTAATAATGAATCAACATCAATATAAACAATATTTTTTAGACCTGATTCAAGCATTCTTAACAGGAATTGAGCCCTAAAGTTTGCAAAGAAAGCTTTGGGATTCTGACTTTTAGAGAACGTTTTTTCCTCAAAATAAAATTCAATATTTTTAAAAATTTTTCTAGCTTTATTTTTGATTTTGTTTTTGTGTCTACCTTGATTTACAAGGCAAATATGAAAATTAACATTGGGCGAATTAAGAGTTGCTGACTTTAATAATGTCATGAAGTATTTCAAATATTTATAATCACAAACACATACAATATTTAATTCTGAATTTTTCAAAATATGATTAAATTCCAATGCCATGGTATTGGAATCCATTCTTTTCTGCTAAAGATTTATTCAAAATATTTCTTCCATCGAAAATTATAGGAAAAATTAACTTTTCGAGTAATTTATAGTCAGGAGTTTTAAATTCTTTTGATTCAGTTGCAATAACAAGAGCATTACATTTTGATAAAGACTCATATTTATTATCTACATACACAATATTACTATAGGATGCCAATTCTTTTTTTGCATTTTGCTTAGCAAGCGAGTCATATAAATAAATTTTTTTATATTTTTTTGAAATAATTTTAATAAGTTTGATAGAAGGCGATTCTCTTACGTCATCAGTTTCTGCTTTAAATGCAGCCCCCCAAACCATAATACCCTTATTATCTTTATGGATATTGGATATTATTTTTTTTGCAAAAAATTTGACTTGGTCAGAATTAGATTTTTTTACAGCTAATGGAATTGTTGAGGGTATTTTAATATCCCTATATCCATTAATTAATCCATCCAAGTCCTTTGGGAAGCATGATCCTCCAAATCCTAAGCCAGAATTTAAGAAATATTTACCAATTCTTTTATCAGTAGAAATCCCATGTTTTATTTGATGAATATTTCCATTGTAATAGTCACTCATTCTGGCTATTTCATTAATGAAAGCAATTCTAGTTGCTAAAAGAGCATTTGAAGCATATTTAATAATCTCTGCAGATACAGGATCTGTGAATATTAAATTACTACTCTTTATGAACTTAGCATAGGCCTTTTTAGATATTTTTTTAACGTACTCATTATCATTGCCAATAATTATTCTATCTGGTTTTTTAAAATCATTTATTGCCTCTCCTTCTTTTAAAAATTCAGGATTTGAAGCGATAATAACCTTAATATTTTTTTTAATTTTAGGTTGAATAAATTCATCTACAAATTTATTTGTTCCAACTGGCACTGTAGATTTAATAAATATTACAGCATCATTGCAAAGGTATTTTGCTATGGATCTAAGCGAATTTTCTAGAAAACTAAGATTGGGTTCCCCATTACTTTTTGGAGGTGTACCCACACAAAGAAATATTGCTTCTGCGCCTTTAAGAGATTTTTGGTAACTAGACGAAAAGCTAAGGCAACCATTTTTTTTACATTTACTTACAATTGATTTAAGTCCGCTTTCGTGAATAGGAATTTCACCTTGATTAAGTCTTTTTATTTTTTTTTTGTCAACATCAATGCATTTCACGAAATGACCAGACTCTGCAAAGCAAGCTGCACTTACCAGCCCAACATACCCACTTCCAATAACAACAATATTCATTTTAACTATTCTTTGGAGGCTGAAGCCGGAATCGAACCGGCGTAAACGGCTTTGCAGGCCGCTGCATAACCACTCTGCCATCCAGCCTTGAAGTGAATTATAGTGCAATAATTAGCTTGTAGATAGAAATGATAATCTAATAAATTTCCTTCAGAGGAAATGATGGGCTGATGTATTTATATATAAATATTGTTATAAAGATATTTCAAAGTTAACAAATTCTGATTTCATTTTACTCTGATCTAGAATAGGATCATTTTTGGCTTCTTCTTTAAATTTCTTGTAAAGATCTAATATATCTTTTCTAGGATGAATTAATTTCTTACCCTTATACCACTGAGGTTGCCATGGTTGCGTTGACATATTTGTGAAATGTAATTGATACATTTCCTCTATTGGCATGTCTTCTCCATCAAGACAATTCCATCTTTTATCGACTTCTTGAACTAAGTTTAAGCTTGAAATATAGTCTCTATGAAATTGATGAGAATTAGTTTTCGATTTTAATTTATTGGCTTTCCAAATATGATCTTTGGCTCGATCACAATCAATCACCATTACACATAGCTCAAAACCCCATCTTACCCCTTTTCTTGCTGCAAAAGGCTTGCCTTGCATATTCACTTCAAGTAACTTTGAAATATCCCTTAGATTTATCATATCTACATCTGTATAAATAACTCTTCCATTAAAATCACAAAATTCAGGAATGCCCCATCTAAAGCCACTAAATGGCGTAAACCATTTTTTTGTCCTCCAGTCTGACCAAAAATCATTTTTATCATTTGTTAGTCTCATCCAATTTATATCTATTTCAGATTCACAATGCTTTCTAAGAGAGTATTCATAGATCATTTCGATTTCAGCATCATATCCGTTAGGAGACGTGCCAATAAATATTCTTGTTGCCATAATCAAATTATATTAGATTTAGAATTTTAGATTTATATTTAGATCATTTTTTCATCTATTAATAAAAAAAATACATTATTTTAAAGTGCTACAATAGCACCGCCTTTAAAAGGACGCTTCTTTATGAAAATACAATACAAGATAGGTGTTATAGGTCTTGGATATGTTGGATTACCTCTTGCAGTTGAATTTGCAAAAAAATATAACGTGATTGGATTTGATAATAATAAAAAACGTATTCAAGAACTTAAAAAAGGTAAAGACAAAACTAATGAGATAACAAAATCACTGTTGAATAAAGTTAAAAATTCACTTAATTTAGTGCACAAACCTGAAGATTTATCATCTGCTAATTTTTATATTGTAACTGTACCAACACCGATTGATAGTAATAAAAAACCAAATCTTGGAAGTATTAAATCTGCTTCAAGCATTCTGAGTCAAGTTTTAAAAAAGGGCGATATTGTTGTATTTGAATCGACGGTCTATCCAGGGGCAACCAGGGAAATATGCATACCTATTCTTGAAAAAAAGTCAGGACTTAAGTTCAATGTCGATTTTTATGTTGGCTATAGTCCTGAAAGAATAAATCCCGGAGATAAGAAACACACTGTGAGTGATATTATTAAGGTAGTATCGGGTTCAAATAAATATGCTTTAGGGATAATTTCAAAAATTTATGCATCAATTATAAAAGCTGGAATTCATAAAGCATCATCTATTGAAGTTGCTGAAGCGGCAAAAGTCATTGAAAATACTCAGAGAGATCTTAATATTGCATTAGCTAATGAACTATCAATTATTTTCAATAAAATTGGTATCGATACCAAAGAAGTTTTAGATGCAGCATCAACTAAATGGAACTTTAGCCCTTTTTATCCAGGCTTAGTTGGAGGGCACTGTATTGGCGTGGATCCTTATTATCTAACCTATAAATCAAAAAAAGTTGGCCATAATCCTCAAGTCATCCTTTCAGGAAGAAGTCTTAATGACAATATGCCAAAAAAGATAATTAGTTTATTAAATGATAGTTTTCTTTCTAAGAAAAAAAGTATTACTGGTTCTCGAATACTTGTCATGGGTTACACTTTTAAAGAGAATTGTCCTGATATCAGAAATACTAAGGTCTTCGATGTAATCCAATTATTACAATCATTTAATGTAAAAATAACATTATTTGAACCACTAATAAGTAGGTCTGAAATAAAGAGTATTTTTTCGAATATAACTTTTACTAGCTCTCCAAAAAAAAGTTTTTTTGATTCAGTAATTTTATGTGTTCCACACAATGAGTTTAAAGATTTAGGCGTAAAAAGGATAAAAGAATTTCTAAAAAGTGATGGAATATTTTTTGACGTAAAATCACTTTTTAATAAAGATGAATCTGATATCAGATTATAATTTTTCTTTAGAAGATCTTATGCAATGAAAATTTGTATTGTTTTACCCTCGCTAGGTGGTGGAGGAGCTGAAAGACTTCATATTAATTTGATTAAAGAATGGTTATTAGAAGGACACGATGCTGAGTTAGTCATTCTTGCAAACTCGAATCAAAATAACGTACTCCAAGATATAGTTCCAGTTAATTGTAAAGTTACGTTTTTAGGTACTTCCAGGATAAGGTCTTCATTATTTACACTTACCAAATATTTCCTTAAAAATAAATATGATGTTGTTCTTGCAGCAATGTGGCCAATAACCATAATTACTGTAATTGCTTTATTGATATCATCATTTAAAAATAGACCTAAGATTTTTGTAAGTGAACATACAGTGTTAAGTGTTTCCAGAAGTCATGAATTAAATGTGTCTGAATATACTATAAGAATAACCTCAAATATTTTTTATAGGTTCGTTAATGGGATTATCGCAGTCTCAGGTGGAGTCATGGATGACATATCTAACATGTGTAATATCAGAAAAGAGAAAATTACTGTTATTCATAATCCTGCTGCAATTGGGATAAAAAAACCTACCAAGGAAGAAATTGAAGTCTTTAAATCAGAGTTTTGGAAAAAAGATATTCATTATAAATTGCTTGCAGTAGGTACATTAAAACGACAAAAAGGGTTTGATATTCTTATCAATGCTTTTAATTTATTTCCAGAAGAGATCAAGAAAAAATGTCAATTAATCATTTTAGGTGAAGGCCCAGAACGAAAAAATCTTGAAGATCAGATTGATAAACTCAACCTCAAAAATCGTATTTCACTTCCTGGGTTTCAGATTGATCCATATCCCTGGTTTTTTTCTGCAGATTTGTTTGTTCTTTCGTCAAGATGGGAGGGATTTGGAAATGTTATTGTTGAGGCACTTGAAGCAGGCGTGACCGTTGTATCAACTGACTGCAAAAGTGGCCCAGCAGAGATACTTGAAAATGGTAGATACGGATATCTTGTTGCATCACAAGATAGTAAGGGTCTTGCAACCTCAATAGTTCATGCCCTAGAACATAAGTTTTCTGAGAAAGATTTATTAGAAAGAGCTATTGAATATAGCGTAGCTTCAGTTAGCAAGAAGTACCTTGAATATTTTTGGAAAAATTAATTGAAAGTTATTTATATAACTTATGACGGACTGCTTGACCCTTTAGGGAGGAGCCAGATATTGCCATATTTAATTAATCTAAGACCTCACGTTGAGGAGATGCAAATAATAAGTTTTGAAAAAAAACAAAGAATTAACTCTAAAGATTTTGAAGATTTAAATCAAAAACTTACAAAGATTGATATTGGTTGGAGGCCTCATACTTTTATGAGTTCTAAAAATCAACTTCTTAAAATAATAGATGTAATAAAGTTTTATAAATCTTTCATAGGGCAATGCATTCTATTCAACCCTGACATAATTCATGCCAGGGGACACCCAATGGCAATGTTTGCTAGTTCGATGAAGAGGATATTTAAATACAAACTAATCTTTGATTTTAGAGGAATGTGGCCTGATGAGAAGATTGCTAAAGGAAGCTGGGATCTTTCTTCTAAAATCAATATTCTGCAATATAAATTTTTTAAACGACACGAAAAAAAATTATTAATTTCATCAGATTACATAATTTTTCTAACAGAAAAAGTTAAAAACCATTTTCAAAATTTATTAAAAGCTGATTTAAAAAATTCTTCGGTAATACCATGCGCATCAGATTATTCTTTTTTTGATCCAAGCCTCTTATCTGAAGCAAGAATGAGCTTGATTAACGATATGCAATTAAAAAACAAACTTGTGCTTGGATACCTGGGATCAATTGGACCACTTTATGACTTTAGAGGATATTTAAATCTTATAAAGCATGGCATTCAAACAAATTTAAATATATTTGGCCTTGTGATAACGAATAATATAAACGAAGCTAAGATTTTTCTTGAAAAGGAAGATTATATTGAAATTAAAAACTCTATTAGATGTATTAGTCTTCAAAGAGAAGATATACCAAAGCACCTTAATTTATTTAACTTCTTAGTATCTTTTTGCAAGATTTCTCATTCAATAATTGGTGCTTCACCTACAAAAGTTGGCGAAGCTCTTTCTCTGGGAGTCCCTGTCATTTCTAATTCTGGAGTTGGCGATATAGATAGAATTTTAAACCAAGTTAACGGTGGTATTATTGTCAAGGATACATCGGAACATAGTCTAAAGAAGTGTGTAAATGATATAGATAATTTTATATTCAGCAGGAATTCAATTAGAAATACCTCTAAAAAATTTTTTGATCTCAATCGAGCATCTGATGAATATATAAGAGTCTATAAATTTTTAGGCCCTAGTTTATAAATTGAATTAGAATTGGACTAATGATTATTGATGCAGTCTAGTGGTTTGGTCTAAAAATTATGAATATTATTAATTTAAAAGAAAAGATATCTATTGTTATTGCAGCTGCAGGAAAAGGAACAAGATCAAAGCTTAATTATCCAAAGAGTTTATACAAAATTAATAACCAAAGTATCCTACATAGAATTATTAATACCTTATCAGAATTTGGATCCAGTCCAATAATAATTGTTAGTCCTTCTGGTCATGATCAGATACTGGATGAAATAAAAAGGATTAAAGTACAGTGCAGTCTCTTAGTTCAAAGAAATCCATTAGGCATGGGAGATGCAGTAATTCAATTAAGAAAAGTTAATTCTGAATTAAAAGAAAATATTCTTTTAATTTGGGGCGATGTTCCATTTATTTCACCTGATACGATTAATAGATTAGTTGAAGCTCATTTTAAAAACAGAAACAGTTTTACATTCCCAACTATTTTGAGCGAGGATCAATATACGGTAGTTAAAAGAGATAAGAGTAATAGAGTTAAGTCTGTATTAGAAAGCAAAAATAATCCAGAAATAGCTTCTAAAAAAATAAAGGAAAGAGACTTGGGAGTTTTTATTTTTAGGAAAGATATAGTTTTAGATTTATTAGAAAAAGATCTACCTGGAAAGTTTAACAAGCTAGATGGAGAGCACGGTTTTTTATACATCATTGATCACTTATATAAATTCTCTAAAAAGATTGGTACCGTTGAAGTATCAGATCCTAAAGAAGCTTTATCTTTAAATGCTATTGAGGATTTAAAAGGGCGATAATTATGTGTGGTTTTGCAGGATTTATAAGTATTGATAGACTCTCAGATCCTGAGTTTGTAGTTAATGCAATGTCAAAAGAGATTTCACACAGAGGCCCAGATGATCATGGGTTGTGGTCTGACAATAATAAAAAAATATTCTTAAGTTTTAGGAGACTGTCCATTCTTGATTTATCTAAACATGGCAGTCAACCCATGCTATCAAAAACCAATAGATATGTAATTTGTTTTAATGGTGAAATTTATAATCATCAATCTATAAGAAATGAAATAAATCAATTAAATATAGGATATCAATGGAGAGGCTCCTCAGATACTGAAACAATCCTAGCTGCAATTGAAGTATATGGCTTTAATACTGCTCTAGAAAAATGCACCGGTATGTTTGCTATTTCTCTTTACGACAAAAAAGAAAATATACTACTGCTTGCAAGAGATAGATTCGGTGAGAAGCCATTATATTTCGGTGGTGATTCAAAAAATTTTATTTTTGGCTCTGATTTATCATCATTCAAAAAACATCCAAACTTTAATAACAAAATTTCCTTACGTGCTTTGAAGTTATATACAAATTATAGCTATGTTCCTGCACCATATAGCATCTACGAGGATTATTATAAAGTTCAGCCAGGTCAGATTATAAAGGTCAGTGTTGACTCATTGGATATGTCTAAAAGTTATTACTGGGATTTAAAAGAAGAATTTTATAATGCCAAAAATAATAAATTTAAAACCTATGAAGAGGGCCTTGAAGTAATAGAGGATAGGTTATTAGCTTCAGTAAAAGATCAAATGATTTCAGATGTTCCTCTTGGAGCTTTCTTAAGTGGCGGCATAGACTCGTCCTTGATAGCGGGAATGATGCAATCAGTATCTTCAATACCAATTAAAACCTTTACAATTGGATTTGATGATCCTGCATATGATGAATCTGTCTATGCAGAAAAAGTTGCTAATTACTTGGAAACAGATCATACAACTGCATTCTTGCAGCCTAAGGAAGCTATCGATGTAATTCCTGAACTGCCAAACATTTATTCAGAACCGTTTGCTGATAGCTCACAAATCCCTACTTACTTAGTTTCAAAAATTGCAAAACAAGATGTTACCGTAGCTCTTTCAGGCGATGGTGGTGACGAAATGTTTGCTGGTTATAACAGATATTTTTGGGGTGAAAATATTTGGAAATATCTGTCATGGATGCCATTTAGCGGACGAAAATTTGTAGGTAGCTTCTTAAATTCCTTGCCGCATGTGGTTTTAGATGCAGGCCAAAGCGTTTTTAATAGAAGCATGAGAGAGAACAGCATTAACTTTTTTAGTCAAAAGGTCAGAAGGCTTAGCTCCAGACTAGAAAATGTAAAAGATGATGTTGATTTATATTCTAGTCTTTGCACAGAATGGCATGACAACACTCATTTATTTTCAAATAACTTTATTAATTCATATGAATCACAGCTTAAGTTCAAATTTCATGAATCTCTTACCCAGGTTGAAAATATGATGTTATGTGACATTGAAACATATTTAAAAGAAGATATTCTTGCAAAGGTCGATAGAGCAGCAATGTTCAATAGCCTTGAGACAAGAGCACCATTTCTCAATCATGCTGTTGCTAAAGAGGCATGGAGATTTCCGGCCAATATGTTATATGAAAAAAACCGTGGGAAACTGCCATTAAGATCTATTCTTTCCAAATTTGTTCCTTCTGAGCTTTTCGAAAGACCAAAATCAGGTTTTGGGATTCCAGTAGGAGCATGGCTAAGATCTGAATTAGCAGAATGGGCAGAAGACTTATTGAATGATCAAAGTATTAAATCTTCGGAGTTTTTTGATTCAAGACAAATTAATACTATTTGGAACAACCATAAAGCAAACACCTCAGACAATACTGTAAAGCTATGGAATATACTAATGTTTATTTCTTGGTTCAGGAACAATAATTCTTAATTTTATCTACAAATATAATATAAAAATATATAATCCATTAAACTAAGTTATGGAAGCAAATAATAAAAGTGAATCTTACGAAATTTTTGAAATTTTTTTATACACTTTTTCAAAAAAATGGCTGCTAATAAAGCTTGGTTTTCTATTCGCTATCAGCCTTTCAATCATCGCTTTATTGCTCCCAAAAGAATGGGAGTCAGATGCAATTCTTGTAAATGTTGACGCTGGTACATCGCCATCTCAATCTGGGTCTGCATTGGGTGGGATAGCTCAATTAGCAGGCATTAATCTCAATACTTCAACTGCAAGTAGATTAAATATGTCTTTATATACTATTCTATCAAGAGATTTCTTTAGACATCTTGTTTCGTTTGAAAATGTTAAAAGAGATCTGATAGCCATAAAAAGCTTTAATGAGAAAATATCAAAGCCTATCTATGATAGGGATATTTATGATCTTGAGAAGAATAAATGGGTAGAAGAACCAACCTTTTTTAAATCTTATGAGGCATATAGGGGCGCAGTAAGTGCCGCTTTTTTAGACGATAAGGCTGGCCAATTTTTAGTCGTACGAGTTAAGCATAGGTCACCGATATTTGCAAAACAGCTAGTGGATTTAATAGTTCAGGAAGTTAATGAACTCCAAAGATACAATGACATTGAAGAGGCAAATGCCTCTCTGGCTTATTTGCAGGATCAACTTAATCAGACTGAGCAACTCAATATTAAAACTTCGATCAGCTCATTAATTGAAAATCAGATCAAGACGAAGATGTTTGCAAATGTGAGATCTCACTACGTAATTAAACCAATTGATAATTCATACATACCTGAACTAAGATCAAGCCCGCAAAGAACTAGATTTGTTTTGAGCTATACTTTTTTTGGGATGCTTATCTCAGTTTTAGTGTTATTGATTAGATTTCAAATTAAGAAATTTAATAGCTAATAATCAATGAACATACTAATTACCGGATGTGCAGGTTTCATCGGCTTCCATACAGCTAAAAGATTTATTGAAAATGGATATAAAGTAATTGGCGTTGATAATTTAAATGATTACTACGACGTCCATCTCAAGAAGGATAGACTAAAGAATATTAGTTCTGAGTTATTCAAATTTTACAAATTTGACCTCAACCAAAAAGAAGAACTTAAAGACTTATTCTATACCCATAAAATTGATTATGTAATTAATTTAGCAGCACAAGCAGGAGTTAGATATTCTCTAACAAATCCTGAGGAATATATGCACTCAAATATACTTGGATTTCTTAATATACTTGAGTTATGCAGGGATTTTGAAGTTAAACATCTTGTATATGCATCAAGCAGCTCTGTTTATGGAATGAATAAGAAGATACCATTTTCTGTAAGTGATAATGTGGATCATCCAATCTCTTTGTATGCGGCTTCAAAAAAATCTAATGAGCTAATGGCTCATACTTATTCTCATTTATTTAACATACCATCAACAGGCCTTCGATTCTTTACTGTATATGGCCCATGGGGCAGACCAGATATGGCCTTGTTTATATTTACAAAAAATATTATTGAGGGCAAAGAAATAGAAGTTTATAACCACGGACATATGCTTAGGGACTTTACCTATATCGATGACATAGTAACTGGAATATATGAATTAACTAAGAAAATTCCTGCACGATCAAGCTCCTGGAACCCTAAAAAACCTGATCCAAGTTTTTCGTCTGCTCCATATAGAATTTTTAATATCGGTAATAATAAACCAACAAAGTTGATGGATTTTATCCAGCTTATTGAGGACTCTGTTGGTAAAAAAGCAAAAGTATCATTTATGGACATGCAACCTGGTGATGTAGAATCTACCTTTGCAGATATAGATGCTATAAACGACTATGTTGGGTTCTCTCCTCAAACTAACATTCATGATGGTGTAGAAAAATTTGTTAAATGGTACAAAAGATATTATAAAAAAAACTGATTCTTAATGCTGGCTTATTGGATTTTCTTCATTTTTTTTACAGGACTAGCACTTCTTGTATCACCATCATATAGAATAATTGCATCAGATAACTTTGATCTCCAAAAAAGAGTAAATCCCAATGCTTTTATATTTAAGTTAATTTGTATTTTTGTTCTAGTTTTTTTTATTGGTTTTAGATATGAAGTTGGTGGAGATTGGCTCAACTACAAAGCATCATATTTTGAAGTAGCAAAACTTAATTTTTACGATGCGATTTTTACTTCAAATGATCCACTGTTTGGGTTAATTAATTGGATCGCAGGCCAATTATTTACCTCTGATTCATCCAGTTATGGCCCACTGAATTGGAGAAACAACATTCTGCATGGTTATGTATTGGTAAATATTATTGCTGCAATTATTTTCAGTATAGGGTTGGTAAGATTTAGTTTTCGTTTACCCAGACCCATGCTTGGGATTGTTGTTGCCATTCCATATTTAATAAATGTAGTATCAATGGGTTATGTAAGGCAGGCTGCAGCATTAGGATTAATAATGTATGGCATCACACTTCTTCAAGATAATAATATTAGAAGATTTGTAATTTTTATCATCATTGCCTCTTTAATACACAAAGCTTCTTTGTTGATGCTTCCCATGGCAATTTTTGTTTCTACAAGAAATAGGTTTTGGATATTTTTTGGTATTGGGCTATTGTTTTTAGTAATGAGTATTGCCATATTGGAGAGCGCTGTTGAAAGAATATTTATACACTACATACAGTCTGAATATTCATCATCAGGTGCAATTTTTAGATTAGGAATGCTAATTCCACCTTCAGTAATTTTTTTATACTATAAGTCTAGATTTGGTTTTAGTGACGTTTTTAGCAATCTTTGGACATTATTTTCACTAGCATCAATTTTTTTATTTTCTCTATTATTTTTCACGAGCTTTTCAACATTTATTGATCGAATAGCTCTATTCCTTTTACCACTTCAGATAGCAATTTTTGCTTCTCTCCCTGATATTTTCCCAAAAAATAATAGAGCATTTATTATCATAGGTATCGTACTCTACTCTTGTCTTGTAATGTTTGTTTGGCTTAACTTTGCTGTCAACTCTTGGGCATGGGTCCCTTATGAGAATATTTTATTCTTAGATCATAGTGATATAAGCTATAAGCTTGATTCCTCAAAAACTTAGGATTATTTAACGGAGATTTATTATTAATGATCAACATAGTTGTCTTCAATGGAGGGAGAGGTGCAGGAACAATTATTCCAGCATTACAGTCAGTAGGAAACGTAAATATAACTTCAATAGTTAATGCTTACGATGATGGTAAATCTACAGGAGAGATTCGTAAGTTTTTTAATATGTTGGGGCCATCAGATATTAGGAAAGTTCAGCAATTAATGCTTCCAAAAGATGATCCTGACTATCATGCAAATAATTGGATTTTTGATCATAGATTTGCAGAAAATAAAACTTCAAAGAAAATTAAGCAAGATTTATTAGCCGAAATTAATTCAAGAAAAATAACTTTTTTTGATAATCATTTTATTGATCAAAATAAATTGAATGCTATTAAAAACTTCCTGAAAATTTTTATTAAGAATTTAAATCTCATTGAAAAAGGATCCAACTCAGAACCCTTTAATTTTAAGGATTGTTCATTAGTAAACTGTATTTACGCAGGGGCTTTTATTTACTACAAACGTAATATTGAATTTGCATCTCTTGAAATTGAAAAGCTGTTTAATCTTACAGGCTCGGTAATTCCTACAAGCCTTGAGAACAAAAAACTAGTCGGAATGAGAAGAAATGGTGAAATGCTTTACTCTGAAGCAGAAATAGTTGAATTAAGATCAAACGTAAGTATTGATAGAGTATATTTGGTAGATGATTATCCTGATAAAAAATACTTTATGAAGTTGAGCACTATTGAAAAGAAAGCTTTTCTTGAGAGTCATGAGACATATGTGGAATGTTCGCATAGAGCAAAATTAGCTGTAAGTGCTGCAGACATAATTATATATTCTGCAGGCACTCAACATTCTTCTTTATATCCCACTTATCTTACTAGAGGTATGGCTAGATCAATATCAGATAACAAGAAGGCCTTAAAATATTTTATTACAAACATTGGAGGTGATTATGAGACACCAAAATACAAGGCTCATAATTATATAGAAGGTGCTTATAAATATCTTTGCTACTCAGACTCGAGGCATTTTAAAATGAGTGAGTTATTCACACATATGCTTGTAAATAAATCGAGTAGGCAAAAAAAGGTTAACTATGTAAAAATTCTTTCTAAGCCCCTAAATAATTTACCAGTTAAAGTTTATGTCCAGGATTTTGAAAACGAAGAACTTCCTGGAAAACATGACGGTACCAAGGTTGTTAAAAAGATTCTGTCTTTGTATAAAAAGCACTAATCAGTTTTTGTGAAAATAATTACTGTCATTGTTACACATAATAGAAGTCAATTACTCTCAAGGTGTATTGATTCTTTAAAAAGTCAATCTTATTTGCCTGATGAGATTCTTGTAGTAAACAATGGAAGTACAGACGATACTTCAGAAGTTATAAAATATCACAATGTAACTGAACTCAAGCAAGGCAATCTTGGTTCAGCGGGTGGCTGGAGTGCTGGTATTGAATACTGCATTAAATATAATTTTGATGCCTGCTGGCTAATGGATGACGACGGGTTCCCTGAAAAGGAGGCGCTCAAAATATTAAAAGACAATTTAAATGATTTAGATGCATGTGTATCATCTTGCGTATTGGACGAAAATGATAAAACCAGCTTTGTTTTTCCGATACCAAAATTAAATTCTGCAAAAAATCCTATATTGTTTGCAACTAAAAGAAAATACTACAGTATTAGTGAGTTATCAGACCTTGGAAATCATGATTATGATTTTGCTCATCTATTTAATGGAGCACTAATAAAATCAGATTCAATCAAAAAAATAGGCAATGTTAATAAAAATTATTTTATTATGGGCGATGAAGTTGACTATTTTTATAGGCTGAGGGCTACAGGAAATGTAAGAACCATCCTTTCTGCCAAACACTTTCATCCAGATGTAACAAAAAGAAAATACTCCGACATAAAGATTTACTATCTTATAAAAAATACCATCATTAATCACAATAAATACCTCGATATGAGCTTTATTAGAAATATTTGCTTGGTAATGATTGTCTTTACTAGGGTATTAAAAAGAAATGGCGTGTTATATTCTTTGAAATTTATACTTAATAAAGATTTTCTCTTGTTTAAAGCAATTTACTTAGGTGCTAAGGGCAAGGTTGGAATAGATCTAAAAATCTGATGATAATTTATATTTTAATTAACTAACCTTACGATTAAGTTATAATTCATATATGAGAAAGTTTTTTTTAGTCATTAGTCTTTTATCAGTTAACCTCTATTCTCAAGTCGACAATTCTTTACTTAGCGAAGAGTTTCTTGAAGGCCTGCCTCCCTCAATAAGAGATGAGATTGATATTAAAAATCAAGTTAATGAAGAAAGGGAGATTGAAGAGCTTTTTAGGTCAGAAACCTCTCTTGAAAAAAACAAAATCATACTTAACAAGCTAAATGACCAGCTGAATGCATTAAAAAAGAGATTTGATGAAGATATTACCGAGGATGATAATTCTCTTGAAAGATTTGGAAGCTCTTTTTTTAAAAGCATTCAATCGTCTTTTATGCCCATTAATATTCCAAACCTTTCTGGTGAATATATTTTAGATGTTGGAGATAAGCTTAACCTAATTCTTTCTGGTGAAGTGAAATCAATGGAAGGTTTAGAAATACTCAGAGACGGGTCGATTCTAATACCTAAGTATGGGAAGGTATCTCTTGCCGGACTTTCTCTCGATCAAGCTGAAAAATCAATCTCTGCATTTTTTCAAACCAAAGCTCCAAGCGTTGAACCCACTATTCAATTAAGCAAGCTTAGAGATGTTCAGATTCTTATCTTAGGTAATATTATTTCGCCAGGCATATATACACTTAGTGCAGGCTCAAATATCCTGTCAGCCTTAAATGTAGCAGGCGGAATTGATGATAAAGGCTCATACAGAAGAATCGAACATAAGAGAAATGGCTCAATTTTAAAGATTGTAGATTTATATAATATTTTGATAAATGGTAACTTTGATTATTCAACGCAATTTAGATCAGGTGATGTAATTCTTGTTAAATCTTCCTACAAGAATATACCTGTATCTGGTGCTGTAGCTAACGAAGCAATATTTGAGATTCTTCCAGATGAAACTTTAATGGATGCAATTAACTATGCAGGAGGTTTTACAGAGGACTACCTAGGTTATGGGTCTTTGCTAGTTAAGAGATCTGATCTAAGAGGATCAAAATATGTTAATTTTAAAGATAATTCATATGAGGATGTGATATTAAAACCTCGTGATTCAGTTTTAGTGCCTTCTTTCAAGAATGAAATTGATTCAGCAAGAGTGGTCCATATTTCTGGTAGGGTAAAAAATCCTGGAAGCTATTTCATTACAGAAGGCGAAACATTGTCTAATTTAATTGCTAGGGCAGGAGGTTATGCAAATGATGCATACATTTACGGTGCAGCATTATTTAGAGAGGATGCGCTTGAAAAACAAACTCAATATGCTCAATTAAATTATTCAGATACTGTTAACTTTATAATTTCCAACATTGGAAGGCCAGGAACATCAGTAAACTCTTCAGCTCTAGATTTGCTTGCCGAGGAACTAAGGTCACAAACACCAAATGGAAGAATTTTAGCTGAGTTTGATATTGATAGACTTTCCGACGGTCAAGACGATATTAGATTAATGCATAATGACAGAATTGTTGTACCCCCAATGCAAAAAGTTATATATACGTTTGGTGATTTTAGAAATCCCTCTAATTCGAAATATGATCCTAAGTTAAAAGTTTCAGATTACATAAAGCTAGCAGGAGGCCTAAAAGAATCTAGTTTTAACGAAATTGTTGTTATAGATCCAGATGGTAAAACTAGTATCTATAATTCAAAGTTCAGTCTATTTGAAAAGGATATTACTCTATATCCTGGTTCAATTATTTATGCTCCAAGAGATATTGGTAGACTTTCAGGAGTTCAATATGCATCGACTATCGCTCCTATTGTTAGCAGTCTAGCTATTTCCTTAGCCTCTCTAAATAGCATAAACAATTAATACCCCTTGGTGCCTTATTCCATTCAATATGCTAAATAGGCTATCAGTTTTATTTATATTTTTATTTATAAGTCAAATAAATGCTGGAGTTAGGGACTATATTTTTTTACATAATGATATTTCATCATTTTCAAATTATAGTACTTTAGGGATAATCCAAAATCCAAATTCGAGATTTCATGAAGAGGGAACAGTTAGCTTCTCTTTGGCCAATTCCGATCCATATCTAAGAGGATCAATTATTGCTTACCCATTTAGTTGGTTTGAGGCAGCATACCAATATACAGAGATTAATAATGCATTATATAGTGATGTTAGAGCATTTAGTGGCGGCCAATCGTATAAGGACAAAGGCTTTGATATTAAATTAAGATTATTAAGGGAGCAGCAGTATATTCCTCAGGTAGCAATTGGTTTTAGAGACTTTGCTGGAACTGATATATTTGGAGCAGAATTCATTACTTTATCAAAATTTATAAGAAATTTCGATTTAACTCTTGGATTTGGTTTTGGCGGACTAGCAGGTAATAAGATAAGTAATCCATTGAAAAATATTGATAGTAGATTTGAGGTGAGGAATGAAATATCGGGGGATACACAAGGAGGAGAGCCTGATTTAAAAAAATACTTTACTGGTGACATGGGAATTTTTGGTGGAATAGAAACTATTCTTCCTAATACTAGAGGCATTAGATTAAAACTTGAGTACGATGGTGTCGATTATAAAAAAGAAGGTTTCCCATTTGGTAAAGACTCTTTTAGATTTGCCTTTGAGGATGTAAGACAACCTCAATCGAAGTGGAATTTTGGAATAGTTTATCCTATTAATAAATCTATCAACTTAAATGCCTCGATTATTAAAGGAAATACAATTAGTTTTGGATTCTCAATGTCAGGATTTTGGAAAAAAAAGAATCCAGTTGTTGCAAAAAATGATGAATATACTCCTAGGCCAAATTCACGTCAGATAAAAAAAATAACGTCTTCTAGTAAAGATCAACTTTACAAGGGTGCACTTGCTGAATTGAAAGAAAATAACTTCTTTGTAAGGGAAGCCAATCTTTCAGATAATAATGAAACCTTTTCAATTACATATGCTCAAACAAAACATAATAGTATTATTAGATCATCTGGAAGAGTTATTAGAGCTCTAGATGAAATAGTTCCTGATAATGTTAAAAAATTTGAAGTTATCAATCAAAATGCCGGTTTAAATCTTAGCAAAATCACTGTTAATAGAGATAGCTTTAAAAAATATGAAGATGAAAATCTATACCAATTATCAGTGAGAGAGATGAAATTTGAATCTGCAGGGTATGAAAATCAAAGTTATGACTTCAGGCCTACCGGAAAGTATCCAGCTAACTTTTTTAATATTGCACCTGAACTTAGAACGCAAATTGGAGGCCCTGATGGTTTTTTCTTAGGAGATCTTAGCCTGAGCTTATATTCTGAAACAAAACTATCAAGATCACTAGCGATATCAGGCCATGGTTCAATTGGCTTAATTGATACATTTGATGACCTAAAGCTTACCTCAGACAGTGTACTACCTCATGTTAGGACAGATATTGTCAAATACCTCAAAGAAAGTAATGACTACAACATTAAGAGATTACAAATAGATTACTTCATGCAGCTAGATAAAGATATTTATGCGAAGTTAACCGGTGGTATTTTGGAATCAATGTTTGCCGGTATAGGCGGTGAAATTTTATTCAGACCTTTTCATAGAAATTTTGCCATTGGAGCTGAAGCATGGAGAGTGAAGCAAAGAGAATATAATATGTTATTTAGGTTTCTAGATTATGAGACCACAACCGGACATGTAAATTTCTACTATCGTGAACCGAGGTCTCAAATACTTTTTACTATTCGAGGCGGTAGATTTCTAGCTAAAGATTCAGGTTTTAACTTTGATTTTTCTAGAAGATTTCCTTCAGGATTAATTTTAGGAGCATTCTTTTCACTAACTGACATAAGTGAGTATGAGTTTGGAGAGGGTAGCTTTGATAAAGGATTTTATTTCCATGTTCCACTAGAAATATTCTCTAATAATTATAGAGAAGGCTATTCAAGTTTTGGACTAAGACCTTTAACGAGAGATGGAGCTCAATTAGTTCAGCATAATATGCATTTGTATGGAATTACTGAGCAATCTAGCTATGGTAATTTATTTATTGATTTTGATGATTTATATGACTAAAAGAATATTTTTAATCTCTTTATTTCTTAGTTCTTGCCAGCAAATAAATTGGATAGAAGCATCTGGAGTAGTGGATGTTGTGGCTAGGGGTATACCTAATATTAAAGTTGATCAGGATTTCTTCAATGAGAAAAGATTTTCATTTATAAAAATATCTTCTGGAAGATATTTAAATTTTACGGCATCTTTATTATCAGTTGATGATGGTATTTATGAGTGGGTTACAAATGAAGGCTATAAGATTTACACTAAAAATGGAAAAATAATTAAAATCTTAGCACAACCTAAAAACTCTTTTTATTATCAAGAATCAGTTTTTAATATTGGATTAAATTCTTTTGAATCAAATATCTTTTTTAGTGAGCCAAAGGCTCTCATATCTCAATTTTCACAATTAGGATACTCGCATGATGAGGAAATAACATATCTTGAAAATAAACTCATGACACGTGTTTTTTACGAGAAGGTCGAGACAGAGTTTTTAAAGTGGAAATATGTTAATAAATATTGGGTAGATAAAAACTCAGACCTTGTTTTAAGGTCTGAGCAATATATTTATCCTTTTAGAAAGCCGTATTTAATCGATTATTATTATAAATACTAATTAACTACCATCTGCAGTTCTTGTAGCAGTAGCGGTTGAAGTTACAGGCGAACCATCAGATACTGGCACTTCAACAGTCTCGCCAGTCTCATATTCCTCAATATCATTATCAACAACAACTTCGTATTCTTCAACGGATGTATCATCTTCTAGCTGAACGGTATATAAACCTACACCATTATTTGTTTCTATAAATGTAGCATATGCTTCACCTCGATAATCATCTGCAGGATCAGTAGAAGTAGCTGTATATGTAGTTGTGGTAGTCCTAGTTGCTGTACCGGTTCTTGTTGCAGCAGCTGTGGGGTTACCCTCTGCATCAACATACCTAGTGGCAGTTACAGCTTCTTCAACAGTATTTTCAACAACAATCTCATATTCCTCGACAATAGTTGGAGGTGGAGTTGGTGCAGCGGTAGTAGGAGGCTGAGTAGGTGCAGCGGTAGTCGGCGGAGGTATTGTTGGTACGGGAGTTGGATCTGACGAACTACCGTCACCACCAACTGCTGCAATAGCTGCAGCTGCAGCAACTGCTGCTGCAATAGCACCGGCACTTAATTGACCTGAAGCTTCTTCTTTTGCTGCGTTCTCGTCTCCATTAGCAGAGCCATTTTCTTGTGCCATTAATTCAGCTCCAAAAAATGAAGCAACAAATGCGACTATGTATGTATAAAAGTGTCTGATCTTAAATTTTAATTTAGCCATTTTATCTCCGGTTAAAGCTATTTTAGTTTCAATCTCTAATGATTACAACCAAATAAACTAAATATCCTGTTTGAAAAACCCAACAGGAACGACATAATACAATAAAGAACTAAAAATGTGTATCTTTTACCTTCTTATTTAAGAAACCAATAAATGCATATATTATTCAAACATTCGGGATGTAGCGCAGCCTGGTAGCGCACCACACTGGGGGTGTGGTGGTCGTCGGTTCAAATCCGGCCATCCCGACCAATTATTTTACTTTGTGTATAACTTCCTCTGCGTACCAATTTATTTCTGCAATCATGCCCTCGAGGGTTCTATCGTCAGGACCGCCCTCATAAGCATTCCTAAATGCAACAATTACCTCTGTGGCCCCAAGACTTTCTAGCTGTTTTACTCCATTAGGTGAATATGCAGCCTCACCCATAACCTGAAATTGATAGTTGGGATGATCTAATGTTCCAAATTCTTCTCTATAGCTATTTATTTTGTTAATTAAGGCTTCAGTTTCTTCAATTGTAAGACCTGCACTTATCCACCCATCACCAATTCTTGCTGCTCTTTTTAACGCAAGATTTGAATGACCTCCAATTAATATTGGGACTGGTTTTGTTGGAACAGGGCAAAGTTTTAACTCAGGTATATCATAAAACTCTCCTTTATACCCAAAGTAATTGCCATCCATTAGTCCTTTTAAGATATCAATTTGTTCATCCATTCTTTTGCCACGTTTTTCCCAGCGTTCTCCAGTTGCTAAAAAGTCCTCATACCATGGACTAACTCCAATACCAAAATGAAATCTGTTATTAGTCATTACGCCAAGTGTAGTAACAAATTTAGCAGTTGTTACCGCTTGTCTTGGTGCAAGTTTGTAAACGGATGTTGAGAACTCAAGCTTTGAAGTTACCGCTGCTATTGCAGGAATAATACTAAAAGGCTCCAAAAAAGGAACTCCATCAAGGAATTCTCTTGAACCATCATCGTTATATGGATATGTAGAATCACACTCTTTCGGATAACAAATACTATCTGGAAATGTAATAACATCAAATCCTGCAGATTCAGCTGCTTTTCCAAGCTCAAGATAGAACGAGGGATCGCACATTGATGGGTGATAAGCAAATCTCATATTAAGCCTCTTATGGTATGGGGTTATTTAAAATATTTACTTATAATAAACTACACGGGAACTAATTTTGAGTAAAAGTAAACAAATAAGCGAAGATTACGAGCTGCTTGAATGGTTAGAAGCACTTGACAACGTTATCAATGAAAATGGTCCGGAGAGGGCATCACAAATACTGAGCGAGTTAGCATCAAAACTAACCGCCTCTGGCACAATACCCACCTTCAACCTTACAACTCCATTTAGGAATACGATACCAATAACTGATGAGGCAAGAATGCCCGGAGACTTATTTTTGGAGCGTAAGATCCGCTCTTATATTAGATGGAATGCTCTAGCAATGGTTTTAAAAGCAAACAAATCAGAGGATGAACTTGGAGGCCATATTTCAACATTCTCCTCAGCTGCAACGCTTTATGATATTGGTTTTAACTATTTTTTTAAGGGCAATGAAAGCGGAGAAGCAGATTTAATATATTTTCAAGGCCATTGTTCACCTGGTATTTATGCAAGGAGTTTTCTTGAGGGTAGATTAACCGAAAAAGATCTAGATAACTTTAGAAGGGAAGTAGACAAACCCGGAATATCTTCATATCCACACCCATGGTTGATGTCAGATTATTGGCAATTTCCAACAGTATCAATGGGCTTGGGGCCAATAATGGGTATATATCAAGCACATGTAATGAGGTACCTGTCTGCCAGAGGCCTCATTGAGAGAAAAAATAGGAAAGTATGGGTCTTTTGTGGTGATGGTGAAATGGATGAGCCTGAATCAAAAGGTGCTATTGGATTAGCGGGTAGAGAAAGTCTAGAAAATTTGATATTTGTAATTAACTGCAACCTACAGAGGTTGGACGGTCCCGTTAGAGGAAATCATAAAATCATTCAAGAGCTAGAAAGGGAGTTTAGAGGCTCGGGATGGAATATATTAAAGGTAGTTTGGGGAAGGCATTGGGATCAGATCTTATCAAGAGATGGCAAAGGAAGACTTCAAAGGCTAATGGATGAAGTTGTTGACGGAGAACTTCAAAATTTTAAAGCTAAGGGTGGAGCCTATACTCGAGAAAAGTTTTTTGGACAAGATCCTGAGGTTCTCAAGATGGTTGAAGATCTTACAGACGAAGATATTTATAAATTAAATAGAGGGGGACACGATCCTTATAAGGTTTATGCAGCCTATCACAAGGCTGTTAATACTAAAGGTGCTCCAACTGTAATTCTCGCTCTTACAACTAAGGGTTATGGAACAGGATCAAGAGAAGCTGACAATACTACTCATCAGGTTAAAAAGCTAACAACCGATAATCTAAAAGCATTTAGAGATAGGTTTGATATTCCAGTGTCTGATAAAGACTTAGAAAAACTTCCTTACATAAAATTTGCAAAGAATTCAAAAGAATATAAGTACCTTATAGAATCAAGAAAAAAACTTGGAGGACCAATCCCGGCCAGGATTTTTGATGATAGTCGAATGAAAAAACCTTCAGAGGAACATTTTAAAAAGTATATAGAAGGTTCGGGTGATAAAAAAATTTCAACAACCATGACCTTTGTTAGGCTCATGACTGATTTAATTAAAGATAAAAATATTGGAGATAGGATAGTACCAATTGTTCCCGATGAGGCTCGAACATTTGGTATGGAAGCACTTTTTAGACAGATTGGAATTTATTCATCCGAGGGTCAAAAGTATCAACCTGAAGATGCAGATCAGGTGATGTGGTACAAAGAGAGTAAGGAAGGGGTAATGCTTGAGGAGGGTATTACTGAAGCAGGAGCATTCTCTGCTTGGCTAGCGTTAGCAACCTCTTATGCAAATTATAACTTTCCAATGATTCCAATATACCTCTTTTACTCCATGTTTGGATTCCAAAGAATCCATGACTTAGCATGGGCTGCTGGTGATTCCCAGGCTAGAGGCTTTTTAATAGGCGCGACATCCGGCAGAACAACTCTGAATGGTGAAGGTCTTCAGCATCAGGATGGCCATTCTCATTTGCTATCAGCCACTATTCCAAATTGTCTTTCTTATGATCCTGCATTTGGTTACGAGCTCGCAGCGATAACACGCCATGGAATTGAAGAAATGTATAACAAGAGAAAAAAAGTCTTTTATTACATGACTATTACAAATGAGAATTATCTTCAGCCACCTCAACCCAAGGGGTCTGATGAGGGCATCATTAAAGGTATTTATTGCCTTAAGAAAGAAAAAATACCTTCAGTGAAACTAGTTGGTTCCGGAGCAATCTTAAACGAGTCTATAAAGGCAAAAGATATACTTAAAGAATATGGTATTACTGCCGAAGTATGGAGTGCAACAAGCTTCAATTTATTAAGAAAAGATGGCATGGAAACAGAAAGAGAAAAAATTATGAATCCTTCATCAAAACGGGAAACTTATTTAGATATAGTTTTTAATGATTCCAAAGTGCCAGTAATTGCCTCAACAGATTATATGCGCGCATATCCAGAACAGATAAGACCATATGTTTCGTCTGATTACTATGTTTTGGGAACAGATGGCTTTGGCAGAAGTGACTCCAGGCAAAGACTTAGAGAGTTTTTCGAAGTGGATGCAAAGACAATTACTCAAACTAGTATTTATGCACTTTTCAAATCAAAAATTATAACCAACCAAGAACTTAACTCAATTTATAGAAAACTAGGTGTTAAAAAAAATAAACCAAATCCATGGGAAGTGTAAATTGAAGAAAGTTGTGCAAGTCCCTGATCTTGGTGATGCAAATGATGTCGAAGTAATTGAAGTTTGTGTAAAAAAAGGTGACGTTGTTTCGGCCGAAGATCCATTAATTGTTTTAGAGTCTGAAAAGGCTGCAATGGAGGTTCCTTCTCCGGATGCTGGCAAAGTTATAGATATAAAAATAGCTCTGGGAGATCAAGTATCTAAGGGCGACTCTATTGTTGAGATTGAGTTTGAGGAAGCCAAGACTAGCCCAAGATCTGCACAGTCAAAAAATATTAATACTGATGAATCAAAAGCCATTCAGAGCATACCTATACCAGATTTAGGTGATGCTGAAGATGTTGAGGTTATAGAACTCTGCGTTAAAGTTGGAGATCAAGTAAATCAAGATGACTCAATTATAGTTCTTGAATCAGAAAAAGCCGCTATGGAAGTCCCAACACCGGTTGAAGGCACTATAAAAAAAATCAATGTAGATATTGGAGATAAGGTTTCTGCAGGAAATATTTTTTTAGAAGTTGAAACTATAGCATCCTCATTACCAATTCTTGATAAAGAAATCACCCCACCTGAAACCGAAGTTCCTGCTGAAGGCGATGTGCATATAAATACTGGTGCAATACACAATGAAGCTCAACCAGTTACCCAGTCAAAATTTAATGTTTATGCAGGCCCAGCAGTAAGGAAACTTGCTAGAGAATTTGGAATCGATTTAAATTTGATTCAACCTACAGGCCCTAAGGGAAGAATTTTAAAAACTGATTTACATAACTTTGTTCAGAAGAAGTTATCTGGACAAGAATCATCAGAGTTTAAATTCAATCAGCCAAATGTTGATTATTCTAAGTGGGGCAAAATAGAAGAGAAATCATTTACTAAATTCGAGAGAACTGCTTTAAAGAACTTACATAATTCATGGATAAATATTCCTCATGTAACGCAGCATCATGAAATAGATTTTTCATTGATTTCAGGTATTAGAAAATCAAAAAAAAAGGAAAACATAAATATTTCACCTTTAGCATTTATTGTTTACGCAGTTTCAAATTTACTAAAGGACTTTCCATTACTTAACTCATCTCTGAATGAAAGTATGGATGGCTATATTACTAAAGATTATGTAAATATTGGAATAGCTGTTGATACAGAAAGAGGATTAATGGTCCCAAATATTAAGAACACGAATAAATTATCTGTTCAAGAAATATCTGAGAATATTAATGAGCTTGCACAAAAAGCAAAGAGCAAGAAGATAAAACCTGAGGACTTAAAGGGAGCAACTTTTAGCATCTCTTCGCTAGGAAATATTGGTGGCGGATTTTTTACTCCCATTATCAACCCCCCTGAAGTTGCAATCTTAGGCCTCTCTAAAACCTATCAAAAACCATATTTAAGTTCGTCAGAAAGCTTTAAAGAAAAAGAAGTTTTGCCAATCTCGCTATCTTATGATCATAGGCTTATTAATGGAGTTTATGGCGCACAGTTTGTTACATCGCTCGATGCTATACTCCAAGATAACAAATTATTTGAAAAAATATGACAGATAGAAATTTTAAAGATGGTTGCGTATTTGTGATCGGGGGAACTGGTGGAGTAGGCTCGGCATGTGTGAAGAGCTTCCATGAAGCAGGTGCAAACGTAGTTTTCTCATATAATTCAAATTTAGAGGAAGCAAAAAAAATAGAGGAAGCGCAAGATGGAGTAGCTGCTATTCAGCTAAATTTAACCGATGAAGATTCAGTTAAAGATTGTATAGCCAAAATCAGTAAGGACCATAATGGGATTAATACAGTTGTTAATGCTGCTGGTTTTAATATTCCTCAAAAATATATATCTGAGATTGATACAAAATTATGGAGAGACGTTATTGAGTCTGATATAAATGGTTTTTTTAATCTTGTTCAACATAGTCTTCCTAAACTTCGTGCAACTAAGGGATCAATAGTATTTATTAGTTCAGCTGGTTTATTTAGGTACCCACCGGGTGATGCATTATCTGTTGCACCAAAAGCAACTATTGAGCATTTAATTAAAGGAATTGCTAAAGAAGAGGGAGTTAATGGAGTAAGAGCTAATTCAATTGCCTTGGGTGTCATTGATGCTGGAATTTTTCATAGACTTTTAAATGAGGAAAACACATTTTTCGATGAGGCTTGGCATGAAGCAGTATTGAACAATCTAGCTTTAAAAAGATTTGGGCAAGCTGAAGAAGTATCTGAAACAGCACTATTTTTGGCATCATCTAAAGCAGCTTACATTACTGGGCACTGTATACCAGTTGACGGCGGTTATCACCTATAAGCTGTTAAACAAAATAATCTGTATTTTCAACGCCAAGCTGCATAGCACCAAAATTGCGACTAAAGCCCACAGGATTATTTGCCACATGAGCCCTTGCAGTATGCACATCTAAAAATAATTTTTGTATTTCGCTTCCAAGAAAGACTGATGCGCCTCCTGCATTAGCAAAAAGCTTATCAACAACACTTAAGCATTTATCAAGAACTAGAGAGGCATCATATCTAAACTTAACCCTATCGATTAAGGGTATACCACCTTGGTTGCCAGCTAAATCTGTCATTACATCATAATTTCTAAACATGACTGTTTCGATAGCATCTAATTCAGCATGCGCGTCAGCAACAAGGGTTTGAGTGTGAGTATCACCTGCAAGTTTTGCTGGATCACTTGATGCCTTATTATTAGCACCTTCTATAAATAGCTCAAGCATTCTTTTCGTAGCGCCTATGGCTGGTGTAGATACTGCTCTAACAAATAATTGACCCCACGGAATTTTGAAAAGATCATTCTTGTTAACTTCATATCCAGGATTAGTGAGATTGAATCCGTCAGATTGTTTATGAGTTCTGTATTCTGGAACAAAAACATCTTTTACTATGACATCCTGACTTCCAGTAGCTTTGAGCCCCATTGAATGCCAAGTATCGTTAATTTCATAATCTTCTCTAGGTAATAAAAATGTTCTGTATTCTGGTGCACCACCCTCAGGAGGAAAAACAAGTGCCCCTAATAATGCCCATTCACAATGCTCAGATCCACTTGACCACTGCCAATGACCAGACAGTTTGAAGCCACCGTCAACTACTTCTACCTGACCTAATGGCGCATAAGACGAGGAAACTAGAGTATCAGGATCATCTCCATAAACTTCATTTTGTGCTTTGTCATCATAAAGAGCTAATTGGAATGGATGAATTCCAACGACACCAAGAACCCACGCAGTTGACATGCAACCCTGCGCAACTCTTATTTGAACCTCTGAAAAAGTATGGGGATCTAATTCATATCCGTCATATTTTTTTGATTGCAGTATTTTAAAAAATCCAGCTTCTTTAAAATCTTGAATTGTTTCTTTAGGGATTCGTCTGTCACTGTTTGCAGAATTAGATCTTTCTCTTAAAACAGGTATCATTGCTTCAGCTTTTGCAATAAGCTCATCATGTAAAGATTGATTGGTTCTTTCGGTTTGTGTTGAAAATTTGTATGACATATTATTTATACCTCGTAAGTAATTTTAATGGTTAGATTTGGTTTCTCAATAAATAATTGCGTAATATTAATATTATTATTTACGTATAAAAACAATATTTAGATTTTATAACATGATTTTAAGCAAATATATTAATTTAAATAATAGATTATTCCATCTGTGTATATTAATAATCCCATTTTTTATTCATGCTAATGTCAGCGTTTTAACTACGTCAGGATTAAGTACTGCCATTAAGAGTGATGATGTCCATGTTTGGAAAAATATACCCTATGCAAAACCACCGATTGGAGATTTAAGATGGAAAGCTCCAAAAGAAATCACATTTTCAAATGAGGTTTTATCTGGCAAAGGAAGTGGATGTATACAGGAGCCATCAAGGTATGCAGGCCTTGAGGGAGAGGGAGTAGTTGGATCAGAGGACTGTTTGTATCTTGACATTTATCAGCCAGAAAAAAATAGTAACGATAAATTACCTGTTATGTTTTGGATCCACGGTGGTGGTAATACAACTGGAACAAAAGATTATTATAATTTCTCAAAATTATCTGCTTCGAAGGGAATTGTTGTTGTAGTAATTAATTATAGACTTGGTCCTCTTGGATGGTTTCGTCATCCAGCAATTCAATCTCTACAAGATGGAATTGATAAATCTTCAAATTTTGGAACTTTGGACATCATTATGGCACTTAAGTGGGTGCAAAAAAATATTCATAACTTTGATGGTGATAAAAACAATGTAACAATTTTTGGGGAATCTGCAGGTGGGCACAATGTAATAACAATGTTAGCAACGCCACTTTCTAATGGGCTTTTTCATAAAGCTATTTCTCAATCAGGATATACAACTTCCTATAAAGTTGAAGAATCTCTCGGAGTCTCAAGCAACAACTCAGTAATTAATGATTTGGGTTCATTAAATATATTGAGCAATAATTTCATCTCAAAGATAACAGACAATGTTATCAAAAACTTTAATGAGCTTGATTTGCAATCTCAAAGAAGGATTTTAAAAAACCTAAAAGCAGAAGATTTTCTTTCAATATATCTTGAGCTGGAGAAAAAAACATTCGACTACATTCCATTGGTTAATAGAGATGGGATCGTGATTCCAAGTGAAGGAATACTATCTGCTCTAGGAAATAAAAAATATGCAAAAAATGTTCCTGTAATTTTTGGCTCCAACAAAGATGAATTATCTTTGTGGCTTGGTGTAAATAATTATTTTTCTGAAAGAACCTATCCATTTACAAGACTTATACCAATACCAAAAATTGAATTAAAAAATCCCGAGCTATATAAGTTATGGCTGAGTGTCAGGTCTGAGGCTTGGAAACTCAGAGGAGTTGATGAGCCACTTCTTCAACTTGAAAAAGCAGGTTATCAAAATATTTATGCCTATAGATTTGACTGGGATGATCAAGAGAAAAGTTTTTTTGCAGACTTTCCAAGCATGATAGGTGCTGCACATGGACTTGAAATAGCTTTTCTCACTACAGAATATAAGTTTGGACCAGTCTCCAATTATGTTTATCCAAAAACTCATGAAAGAGATCAGATGGAAGAAACTTTCTTAAGTGCATGGTCTAACTTTGCAAAAAAAGGAGTACCCATTATTGAAAATGCTAATGTTCAGTGGGAAAGATATAAATCTTCTAAACAAGCTTTTATGATCTTAGACAATTTAAGTGAATTACGTTTAACACATGATAAAAAAAATATGGATGACATCTTAAACTTTGCAAACACTAATGTTGCCACTGATCTAGAGAAATGCCTCCTGGTTAGAGAGACAGTTATAAACATAGGAGATCCTAATTTATCGCTCCTCAACAATTGGAATAATGGATCATGTAATAAGTTTGATCTTGAATCTGAACTTAGAAAAATTGAAGATGACTTAATCAGAAAATATGGTCAAGTTTCAGTATTCTAAAAGTTTTCTATTCCCATTCCTGATTGGGTTGATTGGATGCGGTTCAGATGTATCTCCAGGTTCTGTGGTAGGCGATCCTCGAAATGAAAACAAGATCTATGAATCTGATTTGGAGTTTTACAAGACTAAAGAGAGCCTATTTCAATCCTCACAAGAAATTATAGATGATACCCAAATTCTTTTTGGTGACCTTCATGTACATACTACTTATTCTATTGATGCTTTTACATTGGAACTGCCAATGATGGGCTTGCAAGGAATTCATGATAGTTCTATGGCATGTGACTTTGCGAGATACTGCGCAAACTTAGATTTTTTTAGTTTCAATGATCATGCAGAAAGCTTAACGCCCGAGCATTGGCGAGATCAAAAAGAAATTGTTCAGCAATGCAACATAAATTCCACTGATTCAGTTACAGCTGATTTGACTGTTTTTCCAGGCTGGGAATGGACACAAATAGGTAACACTCCTGAAAATCATTGGGGTCATAGAAATGTTATTTTTAAGGATTTAGATTCCTTGCCTGCTCGGCCAATAGGGTCAAGAACTCCAGAGTCTGGGCTGGGAGTGTTTAATATGACAAGGCAAGCAATCAATGCGAGATGGATAGATCCATTAAACTTTAAAAGATACTCTGATTTAGAATGGCTGCTTGATAGAGTCGCTGAGATACCTTTTTGTGATAATCAATCAAGTGTTCATGAACTTCCTCTTGATTGTTATGAATACGCAGAAACACCTAGAGATCTTTTTAGCAAACTTGATGAATGGGGTCATGATTCAATCGTAATACCCCATGGAACATCTTGGGGCTTTCATGTTCCTTACAATACATCCTGGGATAATAGATTGAATGAAGAGGGGCATGATCCTAAAAAACAAGTTCTTCTTGAGGTTATGTCAGGGCATGGAAACAGTGAAGAGTTTAAAGGTTTTTTTGGTGCTGGATTGAATGATGATGGATCAATGTATTGTCCAGAGCCAACCAGTGACTTTTTACCTTGTTGCTGGCAAGCAGGAGAAATGATGAAGGCAAGATGTGAGGGTTTATCTGAAGCTGAGTGTTCTGCAAGAGTTGAGCTAGCCAAACAATATACACTTGAAGCAGGACCTCACTCTAATATGGTATTCCCAGAAGCTGAACCCGAAGAGTGGTTAAACTGCAACCAGTGCACAGATTGCTTCAAGCCTGCTTTTAATTATAGGCCAAAGCAATCTGCACAATATGCACTAGCTTTAACTAATTTCTCTGAAGATGATCAGAGATATAATTTTGGATTCATAGCTTCCACTGATGATCACACCGCAAGACCTGGTACAGGCTATAAACAATATGAACGTCGCAAAATGACATTTGCCGCAGGTGTAAAATCTTCTCTCTTTGATTACAAGTATCCCGCAGAAGATCCTAATTTTCCTGAATTACCAAGTACACTTCCTGGAGAATCTCAAACAGATAGTGAGAGGAATTCAAGTTTTGCTTATCCTGGTGGGCTTGTAGCCGTGCATTCGAAATCAAGATCTCGTGATGATATTTGGCAAGCATTGAAGCATAAGCATGTATACGGTACTTCCGGTCCAAGAATCTTGCTCTGGTTTGATTTATTGAATGGACCAAATGGTGAGGCATCGATGGGAAGCACAGTTACTATGATTTCTAATCCCAAATTCAGAGTTAAAGCCGCAGGTAGTTTCAAACAAATTTCAGGCTGCCCCGAGTATTCAATTGATGCACTGTCAGGAGAAAGATTGGATTATTTGTGCTCAGGGGAATGTTATAACCCAAGCTCAGAAAGATATTTGATTGATAGAGTTGAGATAGCTAAAATTACCCCTCAGGAATATCAAGGTGAACCAATAGAACCTTTAATTCAAGATAATTGGAAAGTTATCGAGTGCCCTAAATCAAACCTTGGATGCGTAGTAGAATTTGAAGACTCTGAATATTCAAGAGACAGCACATATTATGTAAGAGCAATTCAGGAAGGCACACTTGCCATTAATGGCAAGAATATAACTATCGATGAAGGCGGAGAAGTAAATATTTGTAAAGGTAGTTATAAAACAAATCTAGACGATGATTGTCTTTCAATCACTGAAGAAAGGGCATGGTCTTCACCTATTTATCTATCTAAGCCCTAGATTTTTTATCTTAATCAAATCACTTCTTTTGATTTTAAGAAGGTCACCAATCTGCATGAACAAACTTTCTTCATAGGGATCAACAATACCATCTGCTAATACAACTTCCCAAATTGCTTTTAAAGCCTTAATCTTGTTATCTTTATTAGAGCTTGTATTAATGATTTCTATAAAGGGATGGAGCGAGCTTTCGTTTTTAGCCTCATCAGAAAGCCTATTTAAATTTTCAAGGAAGTTATCATCACCATAAATTTGTTTATAGTTCTTTTTAATCTGGTTTAACTCAGAATCATCAATTTTTCCATCAAGTCTGGCAATTTCAAGCATTAAAACAATATATGCTTCTTCAACGTTTTTTTTATCGTTATTGTCATCGTTAATCTCAATTTTCTTCTTGAACAAATTAATCATTTTTTAAAAGTAACTTATTGAATAGGAAGTAGCTTAATCCAAGAAGCATAAAAAGATAAAACGATAAGTTCGATTTTAGGTAGTACTCAGCATATAAACCTAATGCCATCATTGATATTGACAGGATTGTCATTAATGAAAGAACATTCGATGCAGAGAGACCCTTCTCAATTAAGAGGTGATGTAAGTGATTTCTCTCGGCACTAAAAATTTTTTGTTTCCTGCTTAATCGATCAAATATTACATAAATGCAATCACATAAGGGAATAAAAACCAACCATAAGGCATTTATAGGATTAAAGAAGTTGTTCTCAGATGATGATAAGTAAATGCATGACCATGCTATAAAAAAACCAAGAAAAGAAGAACCATTATCCCCAAGAAAGACTCTTCTCTTCACTCCAAGAGCACCAAGGTTGTACATTAAAAAACCAAACAATGCTCCAAGCGTAATAATAAATGCATAGTTAATTACATCCAATCCTGTCAAGATGATGAATCCAACTAGCGCAGAACATATCATTGCTGCACACAAACCATTAAGCCCATCAATCATGTTAAATGCATTGATGATTCCTGTTACACAAAATATTGTGAAGGGGATTCCCCATGCTCCCAACTTTATTACTTTGTCGTTTATGGTAATTCCAATATCGTCTATATAAATACCAGTTACCATTATGAAAAAGAAATTTATAACTATATGAAATAAGATTCTGTATTTAGCAGGTATCCCTCTAGCATCATCAAACACAGTAAAAATTTGGAGTGCTAAACCAAATAAAATAAAAAAGATAATAAAGTTATTTACTTCAAATGAATTGCTTGTATCAAATACAAAACTGTTAGTTGAATTATCAATATTATTCTCCTCATCCAATAAGACGACCTCGCCATTTCTAATAATATAATTCGAAACTTCGTTTCCGTTTGTAACTCTAAATGTAACCTCATTGATTTTTTTAATCTGAATTGAATTATCTATACCATCAAGCCTTACTTCATAATCTGATGAGATATTATTTTCATTTTCAAAAATTAATAAATCAAAGACAGTTTGTTGATCTGATTCTTCAAGCCGCAAACTTTTTTTATAGACCGTGCGATCAACAGTTTCTGCATTACTCGAGAAAAAATCAAAGACCTCTTTCTCAAGTTTGACATCAGCTAAAAATAATAGGCTTAAAAATCCAAGTATCATTGAAAACTGAATGGCAATACCTCCAGTTAATGGTGTAGGTCGATGATGAAACTTTCTGCTTCTATTGGGAATATCTATAAGCCATTTTTTTTCTCTGGCAATATTTCTAAGCAATCCATTCAGACTTATTGACCCAAAAATAGTTAAAAGAAAAACAACGACTGCTATACTTACATCCATTCTGTACAACTAAAAAGTATTATGAAAAAAAAATTTATTCTTGTCATATTATCCTTTCTTGCCATCAATGCAATCTCCAGCGTTGATAAAGTTTTAGAAAATATTTCTGTTGAAAAAGGCTTCGAAGTATCTATTTTTTCAAATACTACCAATGCACCAAGACAAATAACTGAGGGCAACTCTGGTTATATTTTCGTTGGATCTGCGAGGGGAGATGTTTATGCGCTGAAAGATCATGATGGTAATGGCAAAGCAGATTTTAGTATGTTAGTTGCAAGTGATATGAGCGACTCTTCGGGAGTTGCTTTTTACGAGGGGTCTCTTTTCATTGCAGAGATAGATAAAGTTTGGAAGATTGAGGATATTGAAGAGAAGCTAGATCGTGGCAATAGCATGAAAGATCTTAAAAAAATTCTTATCACAGATGACCTGCCCTCAGATACATGGCATGGAAGAAAATGGATTAAGTTTGACCAAGATGGAAGTTTTCTAGTAAATGTTGGGGCGCCATGTAATGTATGTCTAAAAGATGACCCAAGATACGCAACAATTATGCGTTTTAGAGATTCTAATTGGTCAATAGTGGCCAGAGGAGTGAGAAACTCTATTGGTTTTGATTTCAATCCTCAAAATAACAGATTGTATTTCACAGATAATGGAAGAGATTGGCTAGGTGATAACTCACCTTCGTGTGAACTAAATGTCCTTTTAGATGACGGAGATTTTTTTGGTTTTCCATACCTGCATGCAAACGATGTTGTTGATCCTGACTTTGGGCAGAGTGATCACGGATATGAAATCAATAAACCTATTTTAGAATTAGGCCCACATGTGGCACCAACTGGGATGGCATTTTATTCAGGTGATCATTTCCCAAAATCATTTAAAAATAATGCATTTATAGCTCTCCATGGTTCTTGGAATAGCTCTAAAAAGGTTGGTTATAAAGTTGTAAGAGTAGAGTTTAATGAGAATGGCCTTGTAAGCAATTATAAAGATTTTATGACTGGTTTCCTTTCAGGTGAGCAAGTCATCGGAAGACCTGCTTCACCTTTTGAAATGTCAGATGGGTCATTATTAATTTCAGATGATTATTTAAACTTAATTTACAGAGTCACTTATAAGGGGAAGAGTTAAGTGTCTAAATTCTATTTTCTTGCTTATTTGGTCCGTTAAATAATAGAAATGCTTGATCTTAAAAAAAACCTGCAATTTGCTATTGAATCTGCAAAGTTAGCTGGAAATTTTCTGTCAGAAAATTACTCTAAAGAACTTGAAGTTGTTATGGATAAAGGCAGAGACATAAAACTCAAAGTTGATCAGGAAGCAGAAAAAATTATTACTAATTTTTTATCAAGCTGCTCAAATACTCCGATCATGGGTGAAGAGTTTGGCGCATCTCAGAAGTTGGAGGGTGACTTTTGGTTAATTGATCCTTTAGATGGAACATCAAATTTTTTTAGAAATATTCCAATTTGTGCTGTGTCAGTAGCTTTAGTACAAAAGAATATACCTGTAATAGGAGTCATTAATGATTTTTTAAATAAAAAACTTTATTTTGCTAGAAAGGGAGGAGGTGCTTTTTGCAATGAAAAAATTATTAAAACATCTAGCGTTACTGAAAAAAATAAAGGCACTCTAGTAACAGGCATACCTGCAAGAGAATCATATTCGGAAGAAGACTTTCGGGACATTATTTCTCAATTTCAAGACTGGAAGAAGGTAAGGATGATTGGATCAGCCACTATAGCAAATATTTTGGTAGCTACTGGCAGTGCAGATATGTATCATGAAGATGGAATCTTTTTTTGGGATATTGCAGCAGGATCAGTAATTGTCCAAGAAGCTGGAGGGCTTGCAAGGATTACTAATTTTCAAGATGATTATCGGGTTGATGCAGAATTTACCAATGGAAATTTTTGAATCTTATTACTATATTTATTTAATTTATTTACGAAAACTTATTAAATGAAAGGCTTGGTTTGGCTTAGGTCTGATATCAGGATTGATGATAACCCTGCACTTTCATTGGCTGATAGCGAATGTGACTCCATAATTTGTATTTATTTACACGCTAAAAAACAGTGGTCAGATCACAATAATGCAAATGTAAAGCTAGATTTCATATTAAAAAATATAGCTGATCTTTCTAAAAATCTAGACAAATTCAATATTCAGTTGTGCTCTTTAGAATTAGATTCTTTTGAGGTAATACCAAGGTTTATTATTAAGTTATGTAAAGAAAATAATATAAATAAGTGCTACTGGAATAATGAGTTTGGAGTTGATGAAAATATTCGGGATACAAATGTAATCAAGGCACTAAATAATCACAAAATAGAATTTCAAAATTTTGATGATCAGGTTGTTTTTCAACCAGGAACTATACTCACAGGTCAAGGTAAACCATTTTCTGTATTTACGCCATTTAAGAAAAAATGGATTGAATCTTTTTCAATGGATTATTTTGATATAGAAAATAAGCTTACTAAAAAGATAATTCAAACTCATTTATCATTTGGTGATATCACCTTTACCAAATCTCACCAAGTAAATATGGATATTTGGCCCGCTGGAGAGGAAGCAGCTTTACAGCGACTTTTATCCTTCTTGCAGGAGAAGGTTTCAAATTACTCAAAGGACAGAAATCATCCAATAATAGATGGTACAAGCAGACTATCCCCCTATTTAGCTATTGGAGTTATTTCATCAAGAAGATGCTTGCTTGAGGCTCTAAAGTTAAATAAATTTGAACTTTCTACTGGCAACAAAGGGATAACTAAATGGATGGATGAATTAATTTGGAGAGAATTTTATAAAAACATAATGCATTCATTCCCAAGAGTTAGTATGAATCAACCATTCAACTTAGCAACCACAAAGATTCCTTGGAGATTTAAAGAAGAAGAATTCGAGGCATGGAAGCTTGGCAAAACAGGTTTTCCTCTAATAGATGCTGCTATGCACCAACTTATTAACGATGGATGGATGCATAATAGATTAAGAATGGTAGTCGCAATGTTTTTTACAAAGAACTTGCTTCATGATTGGCGCCTTGGCGAAGCCTATTTTATGCATAATTTAATTGATGGAGACTTTGCATCTAATAACGGTGGTTGGCAATGGAGCGCGTCAACAGGAACGGATGCTGCACCATATTTCAGGATATTTAATCCAGTAACTCAGTCACAAAATTTTGATCCTGAAGGTAAATTTATAAAGCAACATTTACCTCAACTTGAACATTTAACTAGCAAGGAAATACATTTACCGCCATCTGAAAGACTATTCGATGTTGATTATCCAAACCCAATAGTTGATCTTAAAACATCAAGATTAAGAGCCATCGAAGTGTTTAAAAATAATAAATAGCAATATATCAATTATTTATTTTCTAAATAAATTATATTAATAACTAAAGCTCTTTATGTATAATCACTAATCTTAAATCGGGAAAAGTCACATGAAAGAAGAACACAGATTTTACATCAATGGTGAATGGGTTAAATCATCTTCAAGAGAATTAATTGAGATTGAAAATCCATCCTCAGAAGAAATTATAGGAACTATATCTTCAGGTTCTAGAGAAGATATTGATTTAGCAGTTTCTTCTGCAAAAAATGCATTCCAATCTTTTGCCTTTTCGTCTAAGGATGAAAGAGTGGCATTACTTGAAGAAATAATAAAAAATTACGAGGCTTCCTCAGAAGATCTAGCAGTGTGTATCTCAGAGGAGATGGGTGCACCGTTGTGGCTTTCACAAGTCGCTCAAGTAGCATCTGGACTTGGTCATTTTAAAGATACTTTAGCAGTGCTAAAGGATTTTGAATTCGAGTCTGAGGAAAACCACTATTTAGTAAGAAAAGAACCGATCGGTGTTGTTGGAATGATTACGCCATGGAATTGGCCTATGAATCAAATGTGTACCAAGATTGCATCAGCGCTTGCTGCTGGCTGCACAATGGTACTTAAGCCAAGTGAAATAACACCTTTTTGTGCCGTTATGCTCACTGAAATTTTAGATAAATCTAATTTACCCAAAGGTGTTTACAATTTAGTTCATGGCTACGGTCCAGTAGTTGGTGCAGCCTTATCAGAACATCCTGACGTAGATATGATGCATTTTACTGGTTCCACTAGAGCTGGAGTTGCAGTAGCACAGGCTTCTGCCCCAACTGTTAAAAGGGTCGCTCAAGAGTTAGGTGGAAAATCAGCAAATATAATTCTTGAGGATGCAAATCTTGAAAAAGCGGTTGCTGCAGGTGCAAATCATTGTTTTTTAAATACTGGACAATCGTGTAATGCTCCCACAAGAATGCTGATACATTCTTCTCAGTATGATGAGGCCGTAGAAATTGCAAAAAATGTAGCTGATTCCATTGTTGTTGGCAAACCAACTGATGATGGTGTCAGGATAGGCCCAATCTCAAACAGAACTCAATACGAAAAAGTTAAAAGACTTATTGATATTGGTTTAGAAGAGGGAGCAACGCTTGTTTGCGGAGGAACCGACTTACCTGACGGATTCAACAGTGGATTTTTTATAAAACCAACTATTTTCTCAAATGTTACCAATGACATGACAATTGCTAAAGAGGAAATATTTGGTCCTGTTTTATGTATGCTTGCCTATGAATCTGAAGATGAAGCAGTTTCTATAGCAAACGATACTCCTTATGGGTTAGCGGGGTATGTTCAATCGGAGAATTTTGATCATGCAAAAGAAGTTGCGACAAAAATTAGAGCTGGGCAGATTTCTATTAACGGCGGGTCAAATGCTGGACCGGCAGCACCATTTGGAGGGTTTAAAACTTCTGGGAATGGAAGAGAGCATGGTAGATTGGGTCTTGTTGAGTGCCTTGAAACCAAAGCAATTATTGGAAACTAATCTAAAAGATCAGGCTGCGCGCTTATAATCATATCAAACAGTGGTTGAAAACTGGCCCACAAAGCAACATCATTAGCAATAAATTCTCTGGTTTTTATTGCTACGTCATGAGGAATCAAAGTTGGCTCTCCAGCAGCTTCTGCCATCAGTTGAGATTGACAGCATTTTTCCATAGATAAAAAGTACCAAAGAGCAATATCGACAGAGTTGCCAGTAGTCAAAATTCCGTGATTCTTTAGGATAATTACTTGTTTATCTCCAAGAGAATTTGCAATTCTGTCACCTTCCTCAGTTTCTTCTACCACACCAGAAAAATGATCGTACATTGCTTGTCTTTCATAAAAAGCACACGAATCTTGAGTGATAGGATCAAGCAACTTACCAAGAGATGAGAATGTTCTTCCGTACATTGAGTGTGAATGAGCTGCGGCATTAACATCGGGTCTGGCTTTATGTAGTCTTGAATGTATTGCAAAGGCTGCAACATTGACAGGCCTATTACCTTGAATAACCTCACCATCATGATTCACAAGTAATAGATCAGAGATTTTAATTTGACTGAAGTGAACTCCCAAAGGATTCACCCAAAAATGATCACTAAACTCAGGATCTCTAAAAGTAATATGCCCAGCAACTCCTTCATCATAGCCAAAATGTGAGAATAACCTAAAGCCAGCGACTAGTTTTTCAAGCTGGTTTCTTCTAAGCTCAGCCGGAGATTCAAATTCAACCATTTCAAGCCCCTTATCTTTTAAGGGTAATTTTCCTAATTCAGTATCAATCCTTAAAGGTGAAACTTTTGCCATAATTCTTTCTCCAGAGTGTAAAATAGTTTAACTAAATCGATGCGGATATGAAATATAGAATAGAAAAAGACTCTCTTGGCGAAGTTAAAGTGCCATCAACCGCACTTTGGGGTGCTCAAACGCAAAGAGCATTGGATAATTTCCAAATCAGCGGCATTAAGTTTGCATTTCCTTTTGGAAGATCTTTTATAGAGGCACTTGGAATAATTAAACATGCTGCAGCTAGTTCAAATGCGAAATTAAAATTACTACCATCAAGCAAATCAAAACTTATAAAGTTTGCTGCAAAAGAGATTATTGATGGGAAGTATGATAATCAATTTCCCTTAGATATTTTCCAAACAGGGTCAGGAACGAGTACAAATATGAATGCGAATGAAGTCTTGGCAACAATTGCATCGAAAAAAGGTAAAACATCAATTCATCCCAATGATGATGTAAACATGAGTCAGAGCAGTAATGATGTTATTCCAACAGCAATTCATATTTCTGCTTTGCATGATGTTGAAAAGCTATTATTACCATCTCTTTATAGCCTTATAAATCAAATAAAGTCTAAAGAACAAAAAGTTAAGGGTGTGGTTAAAACTGGCAGAACTCATCTTATGGATGCTATGCCCATAGATATGGCTCAAGAGCTATCAGGTTGGGCTACTCAGTTAGGTGATCAATATAAGCAAATCAAGCTGGCAGCTGAAGGTTTAAAATCATTACCTCAGGGAGGTACAGCAATAGGAACTGGGATCAACGCACCTAAGAATTTCGGAAAAATTTTTGCAACTGAGGTTTCAAAAATAACAAAGATAAAATTTAAGCCATCAAGTAATTATTTCAAATCTCTTAGCAGTCAAGATGCCGCCACAAATATGTCCAGTGCAGTAAAGAACTTGGCACTAGTGCTTTTGAAGATTTCAAATGACTTGCGATGGATGAATAGTGGTCCACTTACTGGTTTAGGAGAGATTGAACTTCAGGCCCTTCAACCTGGAAGTAGCATCATGCCTGGAAAAGTTAATCCTGTTGTAAGTGAATCAGTGATGATGGCTTCGGCTGATATATTAGGAAATGATTTGACTGTTTCTTATGCCAATCAAGCTGGAAACTTTCAATTGAATGTTATGTTGCCTGTCATTGCATATAACTTGCTAAAAAGCATTACTCTTGCAGCTAACTCATGTACTTTATTAGCTTCAAAAGGAATCAAAACTTTTAAGGTCAATAAAAATAATATCGAAAAACAATTATCTAAAAATCCTATTTTAGTTACTGCTCTCAACAGAGAAATTGGCTACGAAAAGGCTGCTTTGATTGCTAAAAAAGCTTATAAAGAGAACAGATCTATAATTGATGTTGCGCATGAAGAGACAGGTATATCAATTAAAAGATTAAATTCAATACTAGACCCAAAAAAGCTTACCAAAGGCGGTATCTAGTTGATAGATCTAACAAAACAAAATTGTGAAGCATGCACTATTGATGCTCCATTGGTCGATGAAAAAAAATTTAATGAACTTTTAAAGGATCTTGATGGTTGGGAAATTATTTTAGAAGACATAAATATACTATCTAAAACCTATTCATTTAATAGCTATAAAGACTCTGTCAAGTTCACCGAAGAGATTGCTAAATTAGCAGAAGACGAAGATCACCACCCAGCAATTTTATTAGAATGGGGTTCTGTAAGAATCCAATGGTGGTCACATAAGATAAAAGGCCTACATATGAATGACTTTATTTGTGCAGCCAAAACTGAATTACTAGCCAAATAGCCTCATAAATTTATTTTTTGTTTTTTCTTTTCCCTAAAAGTATAATTCCATATGGAAAAGATCAAATTTAAGGCTCTTACATATGATGATGTCTTACTGTTACCAAGATACTCTGACTTTGCTCCAAAAGAAGCCTCTCTAACAACAAACCTTACTAGAGAAATATCTCTAAATTTACCAATAATTTCAGCTGCAATGGATACAGTAACTGAATCAAGAATGGCAATTGCTATGGCTGAGAGCGGAGGTATTGGAGTTATTCATAAAAACAACACTATTGAAGATCAAGCAATCCATGTTCGAACAGTAAAAAAATATGAGAGCGGAATTGTCAAAGATCCGATAACGATTCATTCAACCCAATCTATCGAAGACTTAGTTAAGCTAACAAGTGAACTCAATATCTCAGGCATGCCAGTTGTCGATGATGGAGTTTTAAAAGGCATTGTTACTTCTAGAGATTTTAGGTATGCAGATAATTTAAATGAATCTGTTAGTTCTATCATGACTACATTTGATAGATTAATTACTGTTAATGAGGGAACTCATCAAGATGAAGTTAAAAAACTAATGTACCAAAACCGTATTGAAAAGGTATTAGTACTGGATAAAGCTGGCAGTCTTTCCGGATTAGTTACCATGAAGGACATAGATAAATCTGCTGAGTTTCCATTGGCAACAAAAGATAGCTCTGGACAATTGTTGGTCGCTGCCGCTTTAGGAACAGGTGCTGATACATTGGATAGAGCTGAAGCCCTCAATGAGATGGGTGTGGATGTATTTGTTGTTGATTCAGCTCATGGTCACTCAAAAAATGTTATTGAAACTATCAAATTGCTAAAAAATAACTTTAAAGACATTCAAGTGATCGCTGGAAATGTTGCAACACCTGATGGTGCAGTTGCTTTGGATAAGGCTGGAGCAGATGCAATTAAGATAGGTATGGGTCCAGGCTCCATATGTACTACTAGAATCATTGCAGGAATGGGTGTCCCTCAAATCACAGCAATATTATCAATTAAAGATGCTATGAAAAATTCAAAAATACCATTAATTGCTGACGGCGGCATCAGATTTTCAGGCGATTTAGCAAAAGCAATAGCTGCTGGTGCATCTTCGGTAATGCTTGGCAGTATGTTAGCAGGCACAGAAGAAGCTCCAGGTGAAATAGAACTTTATCAAGGTAGAAGCTTTAAAACATATAGAGGAATGGGTTCATTAGGCGCAATGTCAGAAAGAAATGATGCAAATAGATATTCTCAAGATGAGGTAGAGGCAGAAAAGCTTGTTCCTGAAGGAGTTGAAGGGAGGGTGCCTTACAAAGGTGTTGTAGTTAAAGTTTTAGATCAGTTTGCGGGTGGGCTGCGTCAAAGTATGGGATACGTTGGATGCAAGACCATAGAATCGATGCAAACTGAAACAGAATTCATTGAGGTAACCAATGCTGGGATGATGGAAAGTCATGTTCATGACGTCATGATCACTAAGGAAGCTCCAAATTATCAAAGAAGCTAGCTTATAAAAAAATAAATTTTGATAAAAAGATTATTGTAAGAAACCATGCTCCTGAGGAAATAGCTCTAAATTGTCCCGAAAAAATTTTTATTATCACATAAGATAGAAATCCAAGTGCTATTCCATTGGCGATCGAAAACGTTAATGGCATCATCACAATTATTATAAGAGCTGGAAGTAGGTCGCTTAAATCAGACCAATTAAGTTTTTCCATGCTGCTCAGCATCAAGATTGCTACGTAAATCAATGCACCAGATGTTGCATAAGCAGGAATCATCGTAGCAAGTGGAGCAAAAAATATTGCCAAAAGAAACAGAATTCCAACTGTAACTGCAGTTAAACCAGTTCTTCCGCCGGCTTCTATTCCAGCAGAGCTCTCAACGTAACTAGTTACAGGAGAGCATCCAAATAAAGAACCAACAGCACTTGAACTACTGTCAGCTTTGAGTGCCCTATCTAAATTATCAATATCACCATCAGCATTTATAAGTTTAGCTTGGTTAGCAACTCCAACTAGGGTTCCAGCTGTATCGAATAAGTTAACAAATAGAAACGACATAATGATACTGATCATGGCTAAATCAAAGGCTTGAGAAATATCAAGTTTTAACAAAACAGGCATTAGTGAGGGTGGTGATGAAACGATCCCGTTAAATTTAATTAGATTAAAAGCTAAAGCTATGGAAGTCACTAAAAATATTCCTATAACAATGGCACCAGGTATTTTACGAATCGACAGTACGGCAATTACTAAAAAACTAACCATTGCTAAAAGAGTTTCTGGCTTTGTTAGGTCACCCATGCTAAGTAAAGTAGCTTCATTTGAAGTAATTATCCCACCACTTTTAAGACCAATAATTCCAATGAATAGACCAACACCTGCACCCATTGCAATTCGTAAATTGAAAGGAATGCTCTCTAACATCCATTGTCTAAGTGGCGTTACACTCATTATAAAAAATAGAATTCCAGCTAGAAATACGGCACCTAAAGCTACTTCCCATGAGTAACCCATCTCACCAACAACTGTATAAGTAAAAAATGCATTTAGACCCATGCCAGGCGCCAAACCAACAGGCCAATTTGCATATACTCCCATTGCAATACAGGCAATAGAGGCAGCAATACATGTTCCAACGAAACTGGCGCCAATATCCATGCCGCTTGCAGCCATCATTTGTGGATTGACAAAGATAATGTATGCCATGGTTATGAATGTAGTGATGCCTGCAAGAATCTCACTTTTAAAGTCAGTATTAAATTTTTTTAATTTGAAGATTTTTTCGAGCATTTTTTCTCTAAAGGTATTTAAAAATTAAGTTTACAACTTATACTATATTTTTGTTATAGCTTTTAAATGCATTTACATTTAACAACCAAAAGTAAATCTCTCATACTTTTTTATGGTTCCAAATTTTTAAAAATTATCTAACAAAAAATGGCATTAATATTGCATAAAAATATATAAGAGCATTTTCTTTAAAAAGGGATTAAAAAATTATGAAATCAATAAGTCATCTTAAAAGTATTAAGTTTTTCGCACTTCTTTTTGGCTGTATTAGCCTTAGTGCACAAGATAGCTTTATAGAAGAAGTATTTGTAACTGCAGAAAAGAGAAGTGAAAGCTTGCAAGATGTATCACAGGCAGTGACGGCAATAAGCGATGAGGATATAGAAAATAAAAACATAACCTCTTTTGTAGATCTAAGTGCAATTGTTCCAGGAGTAACTGTTGCAAAGAATGAAGGTTACAAGACGGTAATTTCTATAAGAGGTGTTGGAAATGAAACCAACCAAAATGCGATCGCAGCTCCTTCAGTTGCATTCCACATGGACGGTATTTTTATAGCTTCTCCCTTTTCATTACAAACTGATTTTATTGATGTAGAAAGAATTGAGGTTTTAAGAGGTCCCCAAGGAACACTCTTCGGACAGAATTCTACTGGGGGAGTGATAAATGTAATCAGCAAAAAACCATCCATGGAAGGATATTTAGGGAAATCTGATATCACTTTTGGAAATTATGGCCTAACAAAATTTCGCTCATCTAATAATATTGTTTTAGGTAGTTCAACTGCTGCCAGATTTTCAATTTCCACTACAGAAAGAGATGGTTTTAGTGAAAATCTAGTAACTGGACAAGACCTAGATGATGATAGTAACTTGAGCCTTCGTGCGGATTTCCTTACAGAGTTTGGAAATAGTTCTTCGTTAAGATTTTTTGGTCAGTTTTTTGAAGTTGATAGAAATGGTTCTGCAATGAAAGGTATTGATGATCCTTCACCAGACCCAAGGGACTTATCTCAAGACTCTATCTCAAATCATGAGCTAACTTCAAAGATCTTTGCTGCAATTTATGAATCTGATCTTGGTTATGCAAATTTAAAAATTATGGCGAGCATGCAAGAGGATGACATTTCAGTAACAAGAGATAATGATCGTCACAATTTCGGTGATCCCGTTTTAGCAATTCCTGGACTAGGAGACGGAGCAACTTATCAGAGAGCTGAGTTTCGCCCTGAAACCTCTTTAGTAGATACAACAACCTTTGAAATTAATTTAGTTTCTAATGAGCCAGCAATGGGTGGAAAACTTGATTGGACTATTGGTGCTTTCTACATGGAGCATGAGATTGAAAATCATATTCGAGGATATAGAGATAATGATTTAGACGGAGAACTACAATATATTTGTTCATATCCATATGCTGATCCAAGTAATTGTTGGGCTTCTTGGGCAGACGGTGGTGAATTTGATTTTATTTCTGATGCTTTCCCAAAAAGAGAGTCATTTTCGGTTTATGGAGAAACCACCTACAGCGTTTCCGACCAATTTCGTATTCTTAGTGGGCTTCGCTATTCTGATGATGAGGTCGAGAGTTGTGTTAAAAATTTCTTTGCGCCTGTATGTGACAACTTAAGTGGTAGTTCTGATAAGACGACTGGAAAAATAGCTGCTGAATTTAATCTTGATGACGATACTTTGGCATATCTCGCTTTCTCGGCTGGCTTTAAACCAGGTGGAACAAATCTTACATATGGCTTTGCTGATGATAATGCGCCCCCAATGGTTTTCCCTAATTTTGCCGCTGAAACAGTTGAGTCCATGGAATTTGGTCTTAAAACAGACTTATATGATGGCAGGGCAAGAGCAAATATTGCAATCTTTTCATATGATTATGAAAATCTTCAATTCCAAGCAACAGATCCTGATCCATACCGAGGTGGTGTTGCAAACATTCCAGAATCAGAAATGTCAGGTTTAGAGATTGAATTTACTGGCTTAATTTCTGATTCGCTAACTTTAGACATGAATCTAGCATTCCTTGACTCAGAAATATCCTCTGATTATGAAGCACTAGATAATGTTGATGCATACCAGTACTTCTTTGGTGAAGAAGATTTGAGATATGGTCTAAGAAAAAATATTAAAGGTAATGAACTGGCTAAAACTCCTGAATTTACAGCTGACATAACAATGACATATGAAACTGTATTATCTTCTGGAACAATGTTTACTGGAATACTTCAATATGTTGAAAGAGGCGAATTCCAACAACGTGTAAATAACAATCCGATAGTAGATGCTATTGATGCTTATGACATTTTGAACCTAACTGCGAGCTTTGATTTTGTTGGTGATAAATGGGGACTAGATTTTATGATCCTGAATGCGACTGATGAAGATGGAGTTAATTCCAGTATGACAGACGTGTTTGGAGTTGCAGCCACCGGTTTAGAATTAATTCCACCAAGACAATATATGCTTAGATTGAGCATGAACTACTAAAAAGTTATTCAGCTCTTCTCTTAAAATTCGTGGTTATCAATATATAATTAGCCATGGAAAAGCATTTTATTAGAGCCGAAGATCTAATTCAGGACTCATTCAACCTTGCTTTACAAGTCTATGAGGATGGCTACAGGCCCAACTACATAATTGGTGTTTGGAGAGGCGGAGCGCCAATAGGAATTGCTGTTCAAGAACTTTTTAGTGTTCTAGGCGTTACTTCTGATCACATTGCCATCAGAACGTCTCACTATAAAGCTATCAATCAAAGAGAAAGTGAAGTTCAAGTATATGGACTTAACTACATCATTAAGCAAGTGGAATCCGAAGATTCACTCCTTATAGTTGATGATGTCCATGACACCGGCATATCTATTGAAAAGATAATTTCTGACCTTAAATTCGCTTGTAAAAAAAATACACCTGAAATAAGAGTAGCTACACCATATTTCAAGCCAACAAAAAATAAAACTAAAAGAAAGCCAGATTACTACCTTCATGAAACTGATAAATGGTTAGTATTCCCACACGAACTTGAGGGCCTTTCATTAGAGGAAATAGTAGATAATAAACCCGAAGTCTCAAAAATGATTAATAAGTTATCAAAGCTTATAAAATGAGTAGTAATATTTCTTTATCAAAAACAGATCTTGATACTATTTTAGTTTTAGATTTTGGATCTCAATATACTCAATTAATAGCTAGGCGAGTAAGGGAACTTGGAGTATATTCCGAGATATTTCCTTGGGATATTCCAACAGAAAAAATATCCTCACTTAATCCGAAGGGAGTAATTCTTTCTGGTGGTCCAGAATCTGTGACCCAAGAAAATACTCCAAGAATTCCAGAAATTATTTTTAACTTAGGTACTCCTATTCTCGGTATTTGTTACGGAATGCAGACATTGGCTGAGCAAAATGGAGGCAGTGTAAGCACTGCCTCTACGAAAGAGTTTGGTTCTGCAGAACTAAAGATTGAGCATCCATCAAAAATCTTTGATGGTCTAGATGTAAGGAATCTAGACGTTTGGATGAGTCACGGAGATCATGTTTCAATCTTGCCTGATGGTTTTATCTTGAGTGCATCAACTCAATCTGCGCCAATTGCTGCAATGGAGCACAAAGATAAGCCTTATTATGCTCTTCAATTCCATCCTGAAGTAACACACACAGATAAGGGTCAAAAAATCATAGAAAACTTCATAATAGATATTTGTAAATCTAATAGAAATTGGAAGTTAGATGACTTAATTGAACACAGAATAAAAGAGATTAAAGCTCAAGTAGGTGATAAAAAAGTTCTTTTGGGATTATCTGGGGGAGTCGATTCATCTGTAACTGCTATGTTGCTTGATAGGGCAATCGGTAAAAACTTAATTTGTATGTTCGTTGATAACGGACTTTTAAGAAAAAATGAAGTTGATGAGGTAGTTGATCTTTTTAAAAATAAAATTGATCTTAACCTTGAGGTTGTGGATGCAAAGAAAACATTTTTTAGACATCTTAAAGGTGTAACTGATCCTGAGCAAAAAAGAAAAGTTATTGGAAGGACCTTTATAGATGTATTTGATAACGAATCAGTAAATCTGCATACCTCTGATGAAATTAATTTTTTAGCACAAGGAACAATTTATCCTGATGTGATTGAATCATCTGAATCTGAATCAAAAGAAGCAAGAATTATTAAGTCCCATCATAACGTTGGTGGCTTGCCAGAAGAAATGAAAATGAGCCTGGTTGAGCCGCTTAGGGATCTATTTAAAGATGAGGTCAGAAAAATGGGTGCTTTATTAGGCTTGCCTGTTGAAATACTTAAAAGACATCCTTTCCCTGGTCCTGGGCTTGGGGTAAGAATATTGGGAGAGATAAATCATGAAAATATTTCTGTCCTTCAAGAAGCAGACTCAATTTTTATTGATGAATTAAAAAAAGAAGGTCTTTATGATGAAGTTAGCCAAGCATTTTGTGTATACCTGCCAGTAAAATCTGTTGGTGTAGTCGGCGATGAAAGACGTTATGCAGATGTTATAGCTCTAAGGTCTGTAAAAACTGTTGACTTTATGACCGCAGAATGGTCAAAACTACCCCTAGAATTTTTGGGCAGAGTATCAAATAGGATCGTAAATGAATTAGAGGAAGTAAGCAGGGTAGTTTATGACATCTCAGGCAAACCACCTGCCACTATAGAGTGGGAATAAATTTTTATGAAAGAACTGCAAATTTTCACAACAGGGAACCAACAAATATGATTACATCAAATGAAAATAACTCTTGGGAGAAATGTTATTTGTGTGGAAACAACTCCCTAAAAGTTTTTTATCATTCAAAAAAAATATTTAAATGCAAAAAATGTAATTTTGTATTTTATAAGCCCATTCCAAGCGATCAAGAGCTAAGCGAAATTTATTCGAAATATACAAGACATGAGTGTATTACAGAAATTTCTAAAGAGAATATAAGAAAAGAATTTAGTAATATTTTTGAAATTAATGAAGTTAATAAGGTACTAGATATAGCATGTGGAGAATGCGGAATGCTTGAAATGATTAGAGAATTAAAGCCGTCCATTGAACTTTTTGGTTCGGAGCACGAATCAGCAAAACAAAACATTGAAATGAAAAATATTAATTATCTTAAGGGTGGATTTTATCCAGAAACTAATGAGAAATTTGATTTAATTATATTTACTGAAGCCATTGAACATATTAATGATGTGAATGAATTTTTAAAAAATATTCTTAGTTTGTTGAGCAAGAACGGCATGATTTATATAACTACACCGAATTTTAACTGCATTGAAAGATTCCTAATGCAATCAGATTGGGGGATGGTTGTACCTCCAGAACATTTGTCATACTTTACAACTAAAACTCTTTCAGATGCATTAACTAGAAATGGCTTAGAAAAGATTTTTTTAAAGACTGAGAACATTAGCTTCTACAGAATTATGGAATACCTCAATAAACGAAGAAGATCTAAAGGTAAATCTGCTGAAATATCACCACAAAATGTCGCAAATATAATGCAGAAGGCAGTCAGTCAAAACTCAATTCTTGGTTATATAAAATCCTTAGTAAATCTAATTTTAAGATTTACAAGATCAGGCAGTAGCATGAAGGCACTATACAAAATCAAGGAAATATAAAAAAAATATTCTTTACATACATCATGTATATTCATATTGCAAAGCAGGAGCATATTTATAATCTTGCATCTTTGTTTAATACAATATTGTAAAATCAGAAGGTGAAATACAGACCTGAAATCGATGGCTTGAGGGCATTAGCAGTATTGCCAGTTATTTTATTTCACTCTGGTTTTGAGTGGTTTGGTGGCGGGTTTGTTGGTGTGGATATTTTCTTTGTGATTAGTGGATATTTAATTACTTTAATCTTAATAGAGGATATCAATAATAAGAGATTTAGCATCACTTCATTTTATGAAAGGCGTGCAAGAAGAATTCTACCAGCACTATTTTTTGTAATGATTGTATGCATTCCATTTGCTTGGATGTGGATGTTGCCTGATGCGCTAGAAAATTTTGGCCAATCCTTAGTAAGCACTAGTTTGTTTTCAAATAATTTCTTATTAATGCAAACAGCTGGTTATTGGGATCTTGCATCAGAATATAAACCATTACTTCATACATGGAGTTTGGCAGTTGAAGAGCAATATTACATTCTATTTCCCATTTTTTTAATGCTTGCTTGGCCTTTTGGAAAGAAAAAAGTCTTTTGGTTAGTTCTGTTTATAGCTGTATTTAGTTTTATTTTTAGTGAGTTTGGCTGGAGAAAAGGATCATATAGCCATTTTTATAATCCTATTTCACGTGTATGGGAACTTCTAGCTGGATCAATTGCAGCATTTGTTATTTTCCAAAAAAAAATTCAGAATAATAATGGTTTAGCGCTTATTGGTCTTATAGCTATTCTTTATTCTATATTTAGATTTAATGAAAAAATGCCTTTTCCAAGCGCCTTAACCCTTATTCCAGTTCTAGGCTCAGTTTTAATTATTATCTTTGCAGATCACAGAACTTTTACAGCCAAAATTTTGAGTACCCGAGCACTGGTTAGTATTGGATTAATTAGCTATTCATTATACCTATGGCATCAGCCTATATTGGCATTTGCAAGAATTTATAAACAAGACCCGTATTCAGAGCTTGATGCTTTTGTCTTTCTTTTCCTTTCAATATTTCTTTCGTTTTTGACTTGGAAGTATGTTGAGACCCCTTTCAGAGTAAAGTCATATTTATCATCTTTAAGAGTTTTGAGCATTTCAGCATTTATGATAATTTTTTTTATTTCAATTGGACTCTACTTTCATATATCAAATGGGGTTCCAAGTAGAATTTTTACTAATGATGCTTATCAAAGAAGTACTCATGAATTTGAAGTTTCAGATTTGCTTATTACAGCAGAATATCAAAATCTTGAATTCCAAAATGATAAACATGTTCTTATTGTGGGAGACTCTTTTGCATATGATATTGCTTATCTTTTTGCACACCATAAACCGTCAATTAAATACACTGTGGAAAGCTTTGAGGACCCATTGGAATCAATTTGCAAGATTAATTTACATGAAAAAACTCAATATCAAGAAATCTCTTCAATTATGTTTGTTTATGATGAGGGATTTAAAATACCTTGCATTAATCAAATCATTAAATCACTTGAAAGAAAACAAATCAAAGCAGTATTTATCGGAACCAAACAATTTGGTAACAATATGAACTGGTTAGCACGTTTAAGATCTAATGAAAGAATCTCTCTTTGTCAGTTGCCCAATGCAAGCAAACTCAATATTGACTTACGTGATGCTGAGTTAATTCCAGAAAAAAATTATTTCTCATTCTTTAATACCTTTTCGACTAGCGGATGTTTTCCCATAACAAATAATAATGGAGAACTTTTATCAAGTGATAGACAGCACTTCACAATAGCTGGCATCGAATATTTTGGTGAAAAGTTTTTTAAAGATATAAATATTAGTCATGCCATAAACTAACTTGAAATTATATAAAAAGAAAAAAAAGAGTGATTGGCAAATTGATCTAACCCATTAATATTTTTTTGATGCTTCTAATTTCTTTTTATATTTCTTAATAATAACTTTTGCTCTAAAAGCAGACTTCGTATGTCTGTTAAGAGGAGACTTTTTTAGAGTATTATAATAAATTTGGGCAGGGAAAATGAAATTTATAAAGTATTTACTTGGAAAATTTGGCAAGTTTCTTAGAACTAAATTTAAGTTAAATTTATCTCAATCTATATATAGATATTTAAATTTTAATGAATCTTTCACATTTCAAGTTAACGACAGAAATATTTGCATGCATTCATTATGTAATGTGAGCAATGATATTTTTTATTCTGGGATTTATGGTAACTATGAAGGTCACAGTCTTAGAATTTGGAATCATCTATGTATGAATGTAAAAGATTCCTATGTTTTTGACATTGGTGGATATTCAGGAGTATATTCGCTCGTGGCTGCAAGTGCTAATCATGAAATTAAAATACATACATTTGAACCTCACCCTAATACATTTAGGATTCTAAAAAAAAATATTGACTCAAATACCTTCGATAATATTTTTATAAATAACTTCGCTCTTAGTTTGTTTGACGGAGACATTACCTTTTACAACTCGTTAGGTCCTGCTCCAACTGGATTTTCTTCTATAAATCATAAGTATATTTCAAGGGATGCCGGCACTCTTGCTTGTAAAGCAAAAGATATTAGTAGACTTTTAGATACAGATTATAAAGATAAAAGAATTTCTTTAATGAAATTAGATATTGAGCGAGCTGAACTTCCATTACTTCAACAAATTATTTCTAGATTGATCAATGATTGCACTTGCATTATTTGCGAAATTCTCGATGAAGAAAGTTATCATGAATTTGATACATTATTTTCTCGTAACGGCTATAAATCTATACTAGTTGATGATAACAATAACAAAGCAATTGAAGTTAATAATCTAAAAGGTGTCAAGAAAATTGGAAGAAATGTGGTTTTCATTCCAGAGAATCAAAATACTGAAGATATTATAAGTTTATAATATTTGATACATCATGAATAATCTCTCTGTTTTATTTGATTTAAGCAAAGTAAATTTCTTTAGAAAACCATTCCCACATATTGTAATAATGGATGCTCTTCCTAGGCAGATAGCAGATCAGCTTACTTCAGAGTTTCCAATTCAAGCCTTCGATATGTCAACGAGTAACAAAAGATTTGATGTTTCAGCTAAGGAAGTAAACAGTTCAAGAGATTTTTCGCCTTTATGGAAGTCATTTATAAAATATCATTCTTCTGGAGAATTTTATAGAGAACTGATTGAAATTTTTAAACCCCATCTTCCTGATAAGGATTATGACTTTTATTCAAATTTATCTACAGGCATAAGGGGTACTCATCAGCATTCTAAAGATCAAATTCTTTTAGATGCTCAAATATCAATTAATACTCCTGTAACATCTGAATCATCTGTAAGGAAAGCACATGTTGATAATACTAATAAACTTTTTAGCGGACTATTTTATTTACGAAGTAAAGATGATTTATCTAAAGGCGGTGACCTTGAAATTTTAGAATGGAACAAATCCTATACTTCAAAACATAAATTAAAATTTTATCAAGAGGGTGTCAATGCAAAGCATTACTCAACCTTCAAAAGAATAAAATATGATAATAATATTGCAGTATTATTTTTGAATTCTATAGATGCTTTACATAAAGTCACTGAAAGACAGCTAACCACCTTTCCTAGGTGTTTTGTAAATTTAGTTGGGGAGCTTGAAAAAGACATATTTTTTAAAGAAACTTTCTTGAAAAGGAAAACAACCTCACTAAAAGCAAATGGTAAGAACTTCATAAAAAAATTATTAAATAAGCAATAATTAACGTAAATTTTCTAAGATAGCTTATTTTTAAGATTTCTGCTGCTAATAGTCTTTCGATAAATAGATATAAGTTCTTCAGTTATAACCTCAGGATGATATTTATTTAAGCAAGCATGTCTTATTTTTGTTGAGTCGTAATTCTCCTTATTATCAATAATGCTCATCATCGCATTTTTTATTTGTTCAATATTCCCAACCTCGATAATCGTACCATTATGTTTGTTAATGAGATCCTCTGGACCCCCAGACCTTGTTGATATTACTGGAAGTCCAAATGATTGGGCCTCTAATATCGATAATCCAAATGATTCTGTTGAGCTTACAGAACACAAGCAACTTGATCTTGATATATTAAAAATAGTCTCTTCTCTTGATAGCTCCCCAAGAAGTGAAACTTTTTTTCTTAAATTATGTCTGGTTATAAAATCATTGCATTGTTTATATAGATATCCTTTTCCAATAATTGTTAAATGACAATTATATTTTTCGTGATCAATTTCGTAAAAAGCTTGTAATAGGTCCAGAGGACGCTTTAAATCAATTAAAGCACCAACGAAAATAAATCTAAAAATTGGTTCATAAGCATCTTTTTTATGAACATAATCTAAACAAAATCTCGGTATCATATTTGGTACCAAGGAAATTTTCTTTAGTGGAACATCTTGATCCTTGTTAAGAAAGTTTACAAAATTCCTAGATAGAGCAATCACTCTAGTAGAGCTTTCAATAATTTTTTTATACAACATATTCTCGTAAGGAAGAATGTAATTTGGATGTTGCCTAGAATGCTCAGTAAAAATTAATTCAGCATTAAATTTTTTTGATGCATACATTGCTATTACACCTCCAAAAAAAGGCGAATGACAGTGAATGATTTCAGGGACCTTAAATTTTTTTGAAAAAGCAAGAAATAAAAATATTATTCTTGCATAGATCTTATATTGAAAAACTAATGCTCGGGATGATTTAGGAAAAAAATTAAATGTATTTAATCTTGCTGTACGAATTCCATCTTCATTTGACCATGAAAATGAAAATAAACTAAGGATTTTTTTTAGCTTAAGCTTTCTTAAGCTATGTATCATTACGTATATAACCTGGACATTAGCCCTAGAATTAATTTCTTTAGCTTGTTCAAGAAAAAAAGAACCGCTTATTTCACCTTTACCCCAGTTAGTTTTATTTTTATCAGGATACCAGGATGGTATTATCAATACATTCATTACTTTTAAATCATTAAGCGATAACTTCTTTTATCATGCCATCAACGAGATTTAGCTTTCTATTACATAGACCAAGACTTTTTTCGTTGTGGGAGATAATCAACGCTGTACCATCTTTTTCTGTAAATTTATAAACCTGCTGAATAACTTTTGATGCAGCCTCTTTATCAAGAGCGCTAGTTGATTCATCAAGAATAATAATTTCCCTATTGCTGTAAAATGCCCGTGCTAAAGCTATTCTCTGTCTTTGACCACCCGAAAAATTTAAGCCTCTTTCACTAATAAGCGTTTCAATACCATCAGGCAACGAGGTAACAAATTCTTTTAATCCTGCTTTACCAATACTTAAATTAATCTTATCGATATCTATTTCTTTAGATTCAATACCTAATGCAATGTTCTCAGTTATTGTTCCATTTATTAGAAATGTTTCTTGTGGGAGATATGCAATTCTTGATCTCCAATCACTAATGTTTTCATGGATATCTATGTCATCCAGTCTTATCATGCCCTTAGTGGCAGTATTTATTCCAAGAATTAAGTCAACAAGAGTAGTTTTTCCTTGTCCAGACTCACCAATGAGACCTACAAAATCTCCTCTTTTAATTTCCAGTGATAAACTTTTAAAGATCTTGCTCCCATTTTTATAACTGAAGTCTAAATCATCAATAACTATTTTGTTGAACTTGGGCAAAGGTGTTTTAGGTTTCTTGGTCTCAACTTGTGTTTCTAATTCTTTTTTTGTTAAAAATAATTCCGAATGAAGTTTATTTATAGAGTCTATATCTAGATTCATTGCATTAATTGCTGCAATGATTGTACTAACCGATGGTAGCAGCCTGAGAGCTGCTACCAAGAATATTGAAAGTACTGCAATTGTGTCAAGCGGCTCTTGATTAGAAAAGTTTGAAGCTATTAGCATTATGCAAATTATGGTTACAAGCATCGCTTCAACAATATACTTAGGTATTATTGAAAAAAGTGTCAATCTTTTATCTGCATATGCAACTTTTGTGGCTCCAGTCCTTACTCTGTCACTAAAAAACTTGGTTAGACCAAGAATTTTAATTTCTTTGATACCATACACCGCTTCTTGAACAGCATTTGTGAACTGAAATAGACCTTGATTTTTTGCTTCTCCATACTTGATGAATCTCCCAGAAAAAAAGTAAAACATAAATCCAAGCACTACTGATGCAAAAGACAAAGCAATCAAGAACAAAGTTACATCAGTAAATACTAGCAAGATTATGATTACAATTATTGAAAGACTTTCTGCTAGAATCCTGAAGAATCCGATAGTTGATTGTGCGAATCTTCCACAAAAAGATAATATTGAAGTTGAGTAGGTTCCAGAATTTTTGCCCAACCGTGTTGCATATTCTGCTTTTAGAAGCTCTTCAATTAATCTCGATCTAAGCTCTACTTGCCTCTGAAAGATTGAATTCATTATGAAGTTATTTATTAACCAAACAGAAATTGTTCTTAGAAAGAATATGCTTATGATAATCAAGCTAGCATATATTGTTAGTTCATTCTTGCTTAGACTTGGAAATAGCCCCCACTCACTCTGGACTTTGTCGAAGTCAAATATCATTACGACATATGGACCAATCAAAGAAATTCCAAGCATGTCTAATAAAGCTAATGCCACGAATGACATAAATAAAAGGCTTAAATATTTTTTTGGTTTGCCGAAGATTTGCAATAGCTTTTTTATAAAATCTTTATACAAATTTATGGACATATGGACTAGATATTAAGAAATAAATATTATTATACTTAATGTATGATTTTATTGTTTTTATAGTTTTCAATTTATTTAATCAAATAAATGCAAACTAAAATACCAATATAGCCTCAAGGATAAAAAAAATTTGTTGAATTTGCACTTTTTTAAAGGACTGAACACCTGTCTTCTAAAGATAATTCAAACTCATAAATATATATTAAGAAATTCTATATCTTAGCCCATGAATAAGTATTTTTATAAGTACATTTTTTACAAATACTTACCTCGTCATGCTGAAGTTTTACATGATGTTTTCTAACACGATTTAGTTCTTCTGATGTCCACAAATCTCTTAGAGATGAAATTTTTCTTTCCGGATCATTATGCTTTGCAGGTAACTCAATGGCCTGCAATAATTCAAATCCATTATGTTTTTTCTTTGCTTTATTTATAACTTCTTCGTAGACTTTATCAGGGTCATCAAAGCATTCAGCACTTGTGTAACCTATTGGATATTGACTTCCCCAGTCATAGCAACACATGCCAACTCTTCCATCAAAAGTGACCATAAGCCTCTGATATACTTGTTCACAAGGAAGTCTAGAATCGGAAATCCACATGTTTCCCATAGAATCTTTCATATAAGGCGATGTATTAGGTAAGTTCTTTTCTTTGCAAGCTTGCCTAAATTTCTTTAAATCCTCTCCCGAAAGGTCTTCTACTGATCCACCTCTTTCAGAATATGTTTTTACAGAAATCTCATCTACATATTCGTTAAAAAGATTATAAAAACTTTCTTGTTCATCAAAAGTATCATTATTGAGAATCATTTGAATTTTTGTTCTAGGAAATTTTGCTCCTAGCGAGTCTCTCAATTTAGAAAAATTCACTATATTTTTATATACATTTTCAAATTGATTTTTCTTAAATCTTCCTGGTCTCATCTTTTCATATGTTTCTTTGGTACCCCCATCAAAAGAATAGATTATTACATCAAGTCCGCTTTCTATTAAATTTCTTGAAACCTTTTCAGATAAATTGGTAGCGTTTGTGTTTATCATGGTTTCCAGAATTCCATTTTTTTTTGCAAGATCTATAATTTTATGGATTCTAGGGTATAAAAGAGGCTCACCTCTCCAGTTAAGCTTTATTGATGGGATACCGATTTCTGAGGCTTGAATTATTAAGTCTTCTGCCAGTGCGTCATCAATTACTTTGTCTGGAGTAGCAATATACTCTCTATAGCAAAATGGACAAGCTAGATCACATATTGCAGCAATCTCAAGATCTAAACATAAGGGAATAATACCAAGCTCAAATAGTTTTTTGTTATCAGGATTTTCTTCAATTGCATGTTGGGGTTGATGAGTCCATTTGAATCTATAATCCTTATACATTTTTTTGTACTCATCCAACAACTTATCCTTAGAAGCATTTTTTGAGCTGGCAAGAGCATATTTAAATGCTTTATTGTGTTCCATATTCTCAATTGAGTATTGCGTTGGATCAAATGGTTTTAGATTAAAAAGAGAGGAGGTTCCCTTTTTTACTTCGCTAGTTATCCTGTTTAAAGTGCTTGAGAAAGTCATAAGTCTAGTGATTATACAATATTATTAAAACCAAAATGACCACTATAATCGGTATAATGACCCTTTTAGACATGAATTTATTGTGAAATCACAAGTACAAATTATCGCAGAAATAGCTTCTGCACATGAGGGCAATATAGACCTTCTTAAATCCTTAATTTTAAAATCATCTAAAACGGGTGCAGATTTTGTAAAGGTTCAAATTTACAATTTTAACGAGTTAGTTCATAAGGTTGATGGTGTTAAAAGCAACCTTGAAGGAAATGAGCTTTCAGTTAAGGAATGGATTGAAGTTATAGAATTCTCAGGGCATCACTCCATTAATCTTATAGCTGAAGTTTATGATCTTAAGTCATTTGAAATTACGAAATCAAGGAATGAAATATTTGGATACAAGATTCCAACAGCTGACATTAATAATCATGATCTTTTACTTAATGTTGCAAAGGAGAGTAAGCCAATTTTTTTAGGGATTGGCGGAGCAAATGTAGATGAAATTTCTGATTCAATTTCAATTATAAATAAGTATCCTTCATCTGAGATCATCCTTATGCATGGAATACAAAGTTTCCCTACAAAAATTGAAGATTGCTTACTGCAAAAGTTAGTCTCATTAAAAGAAATGTTCAATTTAAAAACAGGTTATGCGGACCACATTGATGCTGAAGATACAATTATGTCTTTTACAGTACCAGCTATCGCAGTTTCATTAGGAGCTCATATTATCGAAAAACATATTACTCCAAATAGAGCAAAAAAAAGCTTTGATTATTTTTCTGCATTAAATCCAGATGAATTTACTCGTTTTGTTGCATACATGCATGATGTGCATTTATGTGTAGGCAAGCCAAATGGACTCAGTCTTAATGATGCAGAAATAGAGTATAGAAATAAAATGAAAAAATTTGCCATACTTAAGAATAATGTTTCAAAAGGCGATAAATTATCAAGTGTTGAAGTCTACTTTAAAAGAGTAAATCTTGAGGGAATATCAAGAAGAAATTTTCTTGAATTTAAAGATTCAAGATTTAATAAAGACCTTGAAGCTGGCAGTCCCATTAAAAAGGAATATTTAGATGCCTAAAATAATGATATGCATAGTTGTTCGAATGAAGTCAACGAGATTGCCCCAAAAAGCAATGTTAGACATTTATGGTAAACCTCTTATTCAACGTTTATTAGATAGACTCTCTAGCGAATTTGATAAGCAAGAAATATGCATATGTACCTCAGATAATCCTGATGACAAGATTTTAATTGATCTTGCAGTCGAAAATAATCTTTCTTATGTAGCAGGTGATGAACTTGATGTAATGAAGAGGCTTATAACAGTAGCTTCAATTCATAAGGCTGAGGTTTTGGTTAGAGTAACTGGTGATAATCCACTCACTGATCCAACAATTATTAGAGATATGATTGAAGATCATTGTAGGCACGGAGCTGATTATACTTTTTGCGATCAAATACCAAGGGGATCTCGCTCAGAGGTTATAAGCTCTAAATGTTTGCAAAGAATTTATGAGCAGCTAAGCGATACTAAATCATCAGAATATATGACTTATATGCTCAAAAGGCCAGATAAGTTAAAAGTCAATCAATTCATACCCGGTAATTATGAATTAATTGAACCAAATCTTTCATTTACTGTTGATACTCCCGAAGATCTCTCTTTTATTAAAGATATCTATAAGCATTTTAATTCTTCTTTAATGAACCTAAATGAGGTCATATCTTTTTGTAGAAATCATCCAAATTATAATAATAGGCTGTTTGATTCCCCTAAAAGCTTCCCCAAAATTTCAGGAATTGATTATTCTTTTAAGGATGACTAACTTTATCTGAGAGACGCTTCAATATTCCCTCCATCAATAGTTATTATATGCCCCGTTGTTTTTTCCAACGAAAGGATTAGGGACATAAAACCCTCCGCAACATCATCAGCAGCAACTTCAGCACCTAATAAATTTCCTCTCATATATCCTTCTTGAGAAATATTTCTTGCTTTTGATCTTTCTTTAATTAATTTTGATGAAAGTAACCCAGATTTTATTTTATCTGCGTTTATTCCATTTACCCTAATACCATACTTACCATTTTCAAGAGCAAGCTGCTTCATAAGACCAATTATTGAAAGTTTTGGTATGCCATAAGCACCAAAATTAATCCCTGGATTGACTGATTGTTTTGAGATATTGAAAAGTATTTGTCCATTATTTTTTGTTTTTTTGAATAAATGTAAAAAAAGTTTTGATAGTTCATAATGAGCAAAAAAGTTTAACTCAAAACTATCTCTGAACTCTTTAGATCCCAACTCATCAGTCATTCCTTGTACGGCAGATCCTGCATTTGAAATTAAAATGTCAGCTCCACCATAGGAAAATATGCAAAAATTCAATATATTTTTTGCTGCACTACTTTCAGTTATATCAATTCTTAATGAAGAAACAGAATCTGAGTTTAGAATATTTTCTGCATTATCTAAGCCTTTTTGCGAGCTATCAACTAAGACAACATTCCCACCATTTTTCAAAACTTTTTTTGCACAAGCAAGACCTATTGTTCCAGCACCACCAGTAATTACAACAACTCTTCCATATAAGGGAGCAATAATCTTTTTTCCAAGCTTAGCTTGCTCAAGACTCCAATATTCCATTTCAAATAGATCAGTTTCTGATAGCGAATGAAACGACCTTTTTGTATCAATATGATTCTTGAAAACTCTGAGAGTCTGAGATGCAAGGTCATTAATTATTTTTCCTGATTTTCTGTCTTTAGATACAGCAATTACACCAAGTCCTCTTACCCAAATCATATATGGCACGGGATCTAGCATAGAATGCAAGTTTTTTTTTGAATAATTATTAAAGTATGAGATGTATTGTTGTTTGAATTTTATAACTTTTGACTTTATTTGCTTGGTTGTTAAAGATTTTTTTGTTAAATCAAAAAAAAGTGGTTTACCTTTTGTTCTTATAATATGATCAGGAGTAAGGACCCATCGCTTAATAAACTTTTCTATATCTTTTTCTTCAAGTATCTTTAGTAAATCTGGAGACTGATTCAATGTAAAAATGTAACTGCTGTCACCAAGATGATTTATTGATGCGCGAAGCTCAGAGATAAAATTAAATGCTTGTAGGTTACTTTTATGAACTTTACTGCTTTTGATATATCTTTTTGGTGTATTTTTAGTTATCCACTTTTCAACTTTATTAGTTTGCTTTATCAGTTGTGAATAAGACTCTTTTGCTGTATCACCCCATGTAAAATGACCATGATGCTCCAAAAACATTCCTTCTATGCCAATATTTGACTTATAAGCTTCATTAGCTTGCATTGCAAGGTCAAAACCTGGCTTTACGTATGGAAGAAATAGAACCTTACCATTAAATAACTCATCAATAATTTCTTTTGAATTTTTGATATTTGCAAGAAACAGGAACGGAGTTGAATGAGTATGTTCAACAAATTTCTTTGGAATAAAAGCATGAAGCAATGTCTCTATTGAAGGGTTTGGAGACACAGGATCAAGAAGACACTGCCTTTGAAAGCTAACCAAGTCTTCATCAGTTAACTTAGTAACATTTTCCAGCTTAAGGAGTTTGCTCATTTCTAGTGCAGGCAAGCCAGTGGCATTTATGCTTTCTAGATCCCATCCACTACCTTTGATTCTTAATGTTTCGACGCGCTCACCTATTGTATTTTTTTCAGAAGTTTTAACTGAAATATTTCCCCCTCCATGCATTACAAGATCTTTATCATTACCTATAAGATGACTTGTATAGATTCTTTCAACTATATCTTTAGATAACTCAGGAAAAATTAATTTCTTATAATTCTCTAAAGCTTTATTATTCCAAGTGTTTTTAATCATATTTTTGTTTATAAAGTTCAGTGGCTAAAGATCCGCCTTTTTCTGTAAATATTTTTGAAACAAAATTTGTTGGTGTCATATCGAAGGCGGGATTTATTGCAGGAGAATTATTATTTATTATTCTGGAAGTGCATATGCCATCACTCTTAGTATTAAACCCCATAATCTCCGAAACTTCCGAGGAATCCCTTTCTTCGATAACAACACCTTGACCCCTAGTTTCATCTTCCCAATCGATAGTTGAGGTTGGCGCGCAGACATAGAATGGAATACTCGACTCTTTGCATGCTAAAGCCTTCATGTAAGTTCCTATTTTGTTAAAAACTTCCCCAGAATGAATTATTCTGTCCGAGCCAACAATTACAAAATCGATCATACCTTTTTGGATGATCAAGCCACTTGCATTGTCGGCAATGACTGTATGAGGAATTTTCATATTTTCTAGCTCCCATGCAGTAAGAAAACCCCCTTGGTTTCGAGGTCTGGTTTCGCTAACATAAACATGAACATTTATATTTTTTTCTTTCAAAAAAAATATTGGGGCTAGGGCGGTTCCATAATCTACTGTAGCAAGCCAACCTGCATTACAGTGAGTAAGAACATTAATTGTTTTTTTTGAAGTATTCTTAAGGATTTCCTCTCCACAGTGACTTCCAATTAACTTATTTCGCGAAATATCTTCATCAGATTTTTGTTGTGCAAACAGCATACCTTCCTTGTAGCGGCTATTTTTGGGAACATTATTTAAAAAATCTTTTATCTCATTCAAAGCCCAAAACAAGTTATATGCAGTAGGTCTTGTTTCAGATAGTTTATTTATAACTTGGTTTAAAGATTTATCGCCAGGATCAACTCTCATTTCATTAGCAACTCCAAATAGTGCAGTTACACCAATCAAAGGAGCACCTCTTACTTTCATGTTGACGATCGCGTCTACAAAATCATCAGACGTTTTTAACTCTATTATTTTAAAATTAAATGGCAATAATGTTTGATCAATAATTTTAATGGAAGATCCCTCACACCAAATTGACTTGTAATTTTTATTTGAAACTAGCATTAATTAACCTCATTTATAGAAATTTATAGCATCTCATAAATTTATTTAATATATTTTCTAACAAGTAATTCAAAATTTTGAAGAATTTTTTTATCTAAATTATTAACATCTGTGACTAGACCTGATTCAAGGGAATTATTACAACCTTGATAGCAATTATCACCCTCGAGCTTCAACGTTTTTGAGCTGAGCGAAAATAGAATCTTTTCAACTTTTGAAAGATTATCTTTGAAAATCTTTTGTATTTCATCATAACTAACATGCTCTGCATCAACTTTCCAACAATCAAAATCAGTAATCATAGCAATTGTTTGATAGCAGATTTCAGCCTCTCTAGCTAACTTAGCTTCTGGCATATTTGTCATTCCGATTACATCGCAATTAAAGACATTTTTATAAATTAAAGATTCTTTTTTTGAAGAAAATTGAGGCCCTTCAATAGCAACATACGAGCCTCCATTGTGATGATTTATCTTTAATTTTTTGAGTATTTTTGAAATCGAATCTCTGAGTCTATTACATGATGGTTCTGCCATTGAAACATGAGCAATAATGTCTTCTTCAAAGAATGAATTATGTCTTTTTCTTGTTAGATCTAAATATTGATCAACAAGGACAAAATCCCCAGGATGATATTTTTCATTCAATGATCCGCATGCAGAAAAAGACAATATTGAATTACAGCCCAAAGACTTTAAGGCAAAAATATTTGCTCTATAGTTAACCGCGGTCGGTGATATTTTATGATTTTTACCATGTCTTGGTAAAAAAAACATTTCCGAGGAGTTAATTCTAATCTTTGAAATAGCATCTGACGCTTCACCAAACGGCGTAGAAATATTAAAAGTGTCTATAACTTCAATATTACTTAAATTATAAACTCCTGAACCACCAATAATTCCAATCATAAATAATAATTGCTATCTTTTGTTTGCGTATGTTCTGATTTCAAACCCATTTTTATTCTGTAATTTTTTAAACTTTGAAAATATTTTTTATATTCATTAGCGTCAAATCTATCAAATATATCTATAAGCTCAATATAAATATTACCAGTTAAATCATAAAGAACTCCTGATCTGTCATTGTATACCCGCACTTCATTATATTTAGACAGAGAGTTAATAAATTGGTGTGATCTTCCACGAAGTTCTCTAAGGATAAGTATCTTTTCATCTAGCAAAGCAATAAAATCTTCATCTTCTCTTGGATGCATAAGATATATATCTGGCTTGATATTATTTATTACCTTTGCTGCTTTTTTTAACTTACTTTCAAAAATAGAAGAGTTAACACCTAATTTTTGATTTTTCATGAATCTCCAATTAGAACTTATACCAATAAATATTTTTTTTATATTTTTAGAATTATCATTTTTATTTAATAAAATTAAATTTGAGTGATTCTGAAGGTTATGTTTGATTTTTACAGGATCATAAAAGGTGTAGTGAGCTGAAGATTTCCTAAAGTATTCCCCGTTAGGGAATGGAAATCCAAAAAGAAAATTAAGAAGTTTGTTTCTTCTATTTTTAGTTTCAGGAAACGTCATGCTGAAATACCTATCTCCTTCAATAATGCTTCTTTGACCTTCATCAAAAGTAATAAAGCTTTTAAAAGAAATAAATTTAAAAATTACTTGGAAATAAAAATCATCAACATTTGCAGCTATTAAGCAATCAAATGATTTCCTTTGTAAAAGAAACTTAATTAAATTAAAAAGATTACCTATATTAATCTGATGAGATTTATCTACTCTATTTATTTTCTTTTTAGAGATAAAGTAGCATTCATCATATTCAATATTTTTTAAAACCGTATTTACATTATCTAAGTAATAAGACTCTTGCAAAAAAACTAAAATACTCTTTGGCTTCATTTTTAATTGTCAGGAATTTTGTTTTTTATTATCGTTGATTAGGTAAAATATGTCTAAAAGCCTGATCATGAAACCTATCGTTACTGTCTATATAACTTGTTTTAACTACGAAAGATTCGTTAGAACTGCTATAGAGTCAGTCTTGCAACAAACTTACAAAAAAATAGATTTAATAGTTATTGATGATGGCTCTACAGATAAATCTGCAGAAATAATTAATGAGTACTCCTCTAAAGAAAATGTAAGGATTTTTTTCCAAAAAAACATTGGCTTGAACAAAACCAATAATAAAGCCATTAAGCTTTCTAAAGGATCTTACATTATAAGATTGGATGCAGATGATTACTTTCATCCAAAAGCGATCGAAAAATTAGTAAATAAATTAAATGGAGATACTCAAGCTGCAGCAGTATTTCCTGACTACATTAATGTTGACATTTATGGCAATGAGATTAACAGAGTTAAAAGAATCAATTTCTCTAAAGAAGTAACGATCTATGATTTACCTGCCCATGGAGCTTGTACGATGCTCCGAAAAGGTTATTTAAAAAAACTTGGTGGTTATGATGAAGAATTTGATCGACAGGATGGCTATGATATTTGGCTAAAGATAATTTCAAAATACAAAGTATTAAACTTAAATGAACCTTTATTTTATTATCGTCAGCATGGTTTTAATCTTACTAAAAACTATCAAAAACTTTTAAGAACGAGGGCAAAAATAAAATCCAAATTTTGGATAAAGAAATTTAGCAAAATTAAGTCTCAAAAGGAAAACTTATTAATAATCCCAACCAGAGGGTATCACTATGATGTTAACAATATTCATGAAAAACTAATCGCTGGAGTTCCTCTAATAAATTGGACTGTTAATGAAGCATTAAATTCGAAGGGAAAGAAAGTAATAGTCATTTCAACGCCGTGCATCAAAACTATAAAAAAATTGCAAAAAAAATATGCTAATAGGCTTCATTATCATTTAAGATCTTCTGAAATATCAAATTTAGATATAAGCATTAATAAGACTATTTTAAGTATTCTTCAAGATTTTAAAAATAAAGAATTTGAAAATATCGCAGTGCTCTACCCAGAATATCCTTTCAGAAAGAGCTGGCAAATAAATGAGGCTTTTCAAACATTAGATATATTTGGAGCAGACTCGGTAGATGGAGTTATTCTTGAAAAAAGCTTTTTTTACAGCCATAAAGGAAAAGGGCTAGAGCCTCTTACAAAGGAAGCTTACATAAAATATGAAAGGGAAGAAATTTATAAAAGAGTGGGAGGCATTAATGCTGTCAAATATGCTTTTTTTAAGTCCATGAATGAATTGCTAGGCGGAAGGATTGCTCATATTAATTTTGATAAAGTAAGTGGTTTTAAAGTTGAGGATTTTATTGACCTCGAAATTTCAAAGAAAATAGCTAACAAACTCGTACAATGACAGTTTGCTTGTAGAAAAACCTTTTTACATTAAAATATCGCTCAATGTTCAAAAAAGATAGCCCATATTTAATTGCCGAAATAGGTGGAAATCATGAAGGCAATTTCGGTTATGCTAAAGAATTAACATATCTTGCCGTAGATGCAGGAGTTGATTCAATAAAATACCAGATTTACACAGGAGATACCCTAGTATCACCTATACAAGATCAAGATAGAAACAATCATTTTAAAAAATTTGAGCTTTCAATTGATCAGTATTGTGATCTTGCTGACATTTGCAAGCAACACAGCATTGATTTTTCTGCATCTGTTTGGAATGCTGAGTCTGTCCGAAAGATAAATGAACATATGGCTTTCTACAAAATAGGGTCTGGTGATTTAACTAATTACCCTCTTATTAAAACGCTATGCAAACTTAAAAAACCGATAATTATTTCTACCGGATTGTCTGAATTAGATGAGGTAAAGGAGGCTGTTGAATTTATATCGGATCAAGATAGCTTTTATTTAGACTCAAATAATTTAGCTATTTTGCAATGTACCTCGATGTATCCTATACCTAATGAAGATGCCAATCTTGAAGTTATTAATACCTTTAAAAATAACTTCTCATATCCTATTGGATACTCAGATCATACCGAAGGTACATCTGCATTAATCACAGCTGTTGCAATGGGCGCAGAGATTCTTGAGTTCCATTTTACTAATGATAAAACTGGTAAAACTTTTAGAGATCATAAGGTTTCATTAACAGTGAATGATGTAAAGTTACTAAAAAGTGAAATAAGTAAAATAATAAAACTCAGAGGATCAGGTAAAAAGAGACCTCTTAAAGTTGAAATTGATAGTGGCCATCATTTATCTTTTAGGCGATCAATTTATGCATCTGAGGATCTTAATCCCGGTGCTATTTTAGACGAAAAAAATATGTTAACTCTGAGGCCTTTACATGGAATTGATGCTAGAGATTTTTATAAGGTAATTGGAAAGAAGCTTAAAACTTCCAAAACAAAATTCGAGAGCATTGTTTGGGAGGATCTAGAGGATTAATCAGCAATATTTATTTCGTTTTTTGTATTTATCATATGCCCAGGTGGTGGAATTGGTAGACACAAGGGATTTAAAATCCCTCGAAGGCAACTTCGTGCCGGTTCAAGTCCGGCTCTGGGCACCACATTTTTAAAATGCTTAATAATAAAATTAGCGTAATTCTGCCTGCATTTGATGATGTTCATCACTTGAAAGCTCAAATAAATTCCATAAATAATCAATCATTCAAACCTTCAGAAATAATTTTGGTAGACTCCAGTTCAAATAGTTTGATTGAAAATGAAATTAATTCTATTTCTTCAAATATTCCGGTTAAATACTATAGGATCGGGAGAGGCTTCAAGAATGATAGATACTTGCTTAAATTATCAAAAATTTTTAGCTTTTTGAAAAATAAATATGACTTCACTCAGAAGCGCGCATATCCATCTGAAGCAATAAATTTTGGTGCAAGTAAGTCCAACTGCGATATTTTAGCCTTTGTTGATATGTCAACGATTCCAAAATCAAATTGGCTTAGCAATTATAAGTCGCTTTTATTAGATGGATACGATGTTATTTTTGGAACAACTGTTTACGAACATACTTCTAAGCTTCAAAAATTAATTCATTATTCTACATTTGGCAATAAAGTACATGAATCCAACCCTGGCACAATGATTTGGTTTGAAAAATATATAGATAATAAAATCCTAGAGGGTTTTAGATCAGGTGTGGACATTGAATGGCGAAATCGTATTAAGCAAAACTTAAAAACCTTTACACCAAAAGAAAACTTCCTTTCTTACAATTCTCTTTCAACAAAGCTTATAGATTTTTTAAAGAAAATGTTTATTTACCAATTGCACTCTGCTCCATTAAGAATACAAAAAAATTCAAAAGATGTCTTTTTTGCTTTTTTTCTAGTTTTTTTAACTCTTATATTAAGTCGTTGGAACTACCTCGTAGGATGGGAGAGTGTTTTATATATTCCGCATGTCACCAAAATATTTTTAATTATTTTAAATGTCTTTTTCCTTCAGTTAATTCTTCTAAGAAGAATGGGCTTTAATTTTTTTTCAGAAGTTCAATATCCAATATTAAATACAATTATTAAAATTTTATTATTTTTTAGTCTATTTATGGTCATGTATAGATGGAACGCGATTGTTGCTGAATGGATTGAATCTTCAAGATACTACATACCACATCTTACAAAGTTCTTTTTGGGGACATCAATTTTAGTAGCGATAGGTTACAGGGGCATTTTTTTCCCACTGCGGAACGGCATTAAAAAGGAAAATTTATCAATGAGTATTTGCCTCCAAACTGGCATTATTGGTTTCTTAGGTGATTTGGTGAAGGCTCCTGGTTTCATTATCGGATCGATGTTCTTTTTATTCACAAAAAAAAATTCTGAGTAAGAATCTGATGAAAAGACTTTTGATAATTTCAGGTAATACTAATTCTATTGTTTGGTTCAGACTTGATCTACTGAAAGAATTCATCAGTCAAGGCTATGAGGTTTATGCATTAACTCCTGAAAGCAATAATGAAACAGAAAAAGAACTTAAATCATATGGTATTAATTACGTAAAAATAAAATTAGAGAGAAAATCCTTCAACGTCATTAATTTAATAAATGGAATCTTCGAGATTAAACAAAATATTGATAAATTGAATCCCGAAATAGTTATTTCCTATATGCATAAATCAATAATAGCGAGCAGTCTTGCTGTAGCCTTGTCTCGGAAAAATATAAGAGTTTTTTCAATAATCTCAGGTCTAGGACATCTCTTTGAGAGGAGTGATTTTAAACATAGATTACTTAGTTTTTTATCAAGCTTTCTTCTAAAATTAAGTTTTAATTTTAATAATAAAGTTTTTTTTCAAAATCCGGACGACAAGAAATTTTTTGAACGTTCAAATTTACTTAATCCAGACAAAGCAATTTTAGTTAATGGTTCTGGTGTAAATACAAAGGAATTTTCTTATTCAGAAATACCGGATAAGACTGTATTTATGACAATGGCAAGATTGCTTGAATCAAAAGGCCTAAGAGAATTTGCAGAATCAGCAAAGGTTGTTAAAGAAAAATTTCCAGAGACAAGATTTATAATTTATGGATACCCTGATAAACATTCAGATTCTATTTCTGAAAAAGAAATATTAAATCTATGGCCTGAAAAGTATGGCACTGAGTATTTGGGTTATACAGAAGAACCATCTAGTGCTTATGATGCTGCCAGCGTCTTTGTATTATTATCTTACAGAGAAGGTGTCCCTAGGACTGTATTAGAGGCTATGGCTAAAAGCAGGCCAATAATTACAACTGACGTTCCTGGTTGCAGAGAGACTGTTGTTGATGGCTTGAATGGATACTTAGTTCCACCAAGAAATAGTATCAAAGCTTCGGAAGCAATGATAAATTTAGTCGATCGTAACAAACAAATCTTCATGGGCACTAAATCAAGATCAATTGCTGAAGAAAAGTTTGATGTTAGAAAGGTAAATGAAGTTATTTTGAAAGAGGTGCTAAATAAAACCTAGCATTCATCAATTATATTCAAGAAATTTTGAGATGAGCTTTTCACTGAAAAATCTAGAGATCTCTTAAATGCTGACTTATTAAATATTTTATCTTTTTCATTTTGAAGCAAAATTTTTTCTTTCATTTCTTTATTATTTTTAACCAATAAACCATATTCTTTATTTATAAGGATTTCCCTAGGCCCAAAATCACAATCTCTTGAAATCACAGTAAGACCCATATTTAAAGCATGGACAATATTATTGTTGAAGCCTTCGTAAAAAGAATTGCATATAAAAGCATGACTAAAGAAAAGGTATCTCTCAAAGTCATCATTAAATTCAATAATGTCAATAAACTCATGCATTGAGAATGCATCAATAGTTTCTACTAAAGATTTATACAAATTCCCCTCGCCAATAATTAAGAGTTTAGTGTCTGTAAGGTTATTTTCTAAGATTATTTTGCTAAACAACTCAACTAACTCAATAAATCCTTTTTCAGTATTTAGTCTTCCTACTGCAATAAATACCTTGCTCTCCCCATTAAAAAATTTGTGACCAGGCTCGTAATTAAATTGAGGTGTATGCAAAGATTTTATTATTGGGTTGTAATTCAAAAAGAGCTTATTAGCAGAGTTTTTAAAATATTTTTCTTTGGTGTCTTTATATAACTCCCTAGAGGAACAAATGACTCTATCAGACAGCCTAATAAATGTTTTTGCAAATAACAAAAATAAAATCCTTTCAAGTGACTTATTTTTGTGGATTATATCTTGCTTGAGATTAGTTTCAATTTTCAAAAAAATTTTTGTCTTTTTTGATATAAGTAAGTTCGAAATAATTAAAACAAAGTGAACAAAAAACATAGAGTTAATTACCAAATCTGGTTTGTGCTCTTTAAAAACTTTTCTGTATTGAAATATTTGCTTTAATAGCCTTACATTTTTTATTTTTATAAAGTTAATGTTACTCTTAAATTTATCTTGAAATGAGCTATCAACAGATCTTTGATAAATTATAGATATTTTAAAATTTGAATCTAATACATAGTTTGAGAAATTGAGTACATTTTTTTCAACTCCGCCAGTGGCTAATTCAGGTAAAATAAAAAAAATCTTCTTCATTAATTTCTGTCATTTAAGATTAGCTCAAGATATTCATCGATAATAATATTAATGTCAAAATTTTTTCTAACATAATTTCTAGATGCTTTTCCAAGATTGAGGAGGCTGCCTTTATTCATATTGATAATTTCCTCCATTGCTTTCATTAGACCTTCTCTATTAGTTATTTCATAAAGCAGCCCATTTATATTGTGCTGGACAACATCCCTCGACCCAGGTGTGTTAGCTGCAATGATTGGTAAGCCAGTAGATGCTCCCTCTAAAGCAGCTTTAGAGATCCCCTCTCTCTTTGACGGCAGGACAAAAACTGATGCAATTTTAAGGACATTTATCACTTCATAATGATCTAGATTTTGGTAATAGAATATGTTTTTTAAAGTTTTAATTTTTGTGAGAGTATTATTTGAAATAAGATCATTATCATTAGGATCGTAAATACCACAGATGATTAATCCTAAATTTAAGTTATGGTATTTTTTACTTAACTTTAAAAATGAATTTACTAGCTCCTCTAAACCTTTTGACTTTACTAGTCTGCCCGTATAGCAAAAATTTATCCTATCAAACTTCCTTTCCTCATAAGAAAAATTATTTAAATTAATTCCATTACCCTTAATAAGAACACAATTTGTTGAAAAAATTGGAACATGTTTTTTGAAGTCAATAATGTCATCTTTGTTTTGGAAGATTACAGCTTCAATTAATTTTTTTTTAAAGGCGCTTATTAGAATAAGGTTTTGAAATCCATTTCTAACACGGCTACGCAGATCCTTTTGAAAAAAATTATTGCCAAGTCCTGATATAACAAAGAATAATTTTGAATTAGTAATTTTTGATGCAAGCAATGAACCAAAAAATGATTGTTCGAGTGTAATAAAAAAAATATGAGTAAATTTTGGCTTTATACAGTTCAATAAGTCTTTAGCATAACGAAAGGTATCAAAAATATTTTTGCGGCTTTGTATTTCTATCAAGGAAATATTTTGATTTTCTATAAAATGGATTTTGTTTCTTTGGTTACCTTTAATTGAGCAAATTACAGTAATATCAATTTTTTTTGAAAGACCTATTAAAAGATCTAAGCGATGGCTTAGAAGAAAGTTAAAGTCATTAATTACAAAACAAACATGTAACATTTAACTATTATAGTTTTAAATTTCATTTAAAATCTTTCGATATGCATAATGTATTAAACTTTTCAGAAACAGAAGAACTATTTTTTATGCGTGCGGCACTAGATGAGGCAATAAATGCTAAAAATAAAAATGAAGTCCCTGTTGGAGCAGTAGTTATTTATAAAAAAAAGATAGTTGGGGTAGGGTCTAACTCAGTAATCAAAGATCTTTCTGTTACTTCACATGCTGAAATTAATGCAATTAATATGGCCTCAAAGGTTTTAAAAAATTACAGGCTAAAAGATTGTGTACTATTTTCTACACTAGAGCCATGCTGTATGTGCGCATCTGCTATAGTGCATGCAAGGATCCGTAAACTATATTTTTCTACCAGGGAACCTAAATCTGGAGCTGTTGTATCAAATATAAATTTTTTTGAAAACAACTTTCTGAACCACAAAGTAGAGATTCATGAAGGAATCCTTAAAGCTGTTTCAGCGCGGCTTATAAAAGATTTTTTCAAGGCAAGAAGAGTATCTGTTTAGTTATTTGATAACAATGCATTCCAAACCATTTCCTCTGTGACTAATCTCAAATTTTGTAATTCCAATTCTTTTAAGAATCAGCACTAGATCTTTTTCACTTAAGTGGCGCTTATACACATCGGTGTTTTTATCATGTGTATCAAGCTTGGAAAATTCAAAGTGCATTTCTTTTGAAAGATCAAACTGATCATAGTAAAAGCTAATAGGAGAAATTCTTCTAAGCAAGAATTGCATAAAATTAGAGTGTCTAAAGGCCCAGTGTATTGGAAAAAATATTTTTGTTAAAAAATTAGTACTCCTTAATTGCAAGTCTTTTGGCAGCCTTTTGATAACTTGCCAAATAGGTATATAGAGTGAAAAATAATGACCTATATGTTTTTTGTAGTGATCAAAAATAATTTTTCCATTTGGCTTTACTACTCTATGGAGTTCTTTTATTGTGTTTTCTGACGATGGAGTATGCTGAACAACACCCAGACATATTACTAGATCAAAAAAATTATCTTTAAATGGTATATCTTCTATATCTGCTTGAAAAAAAGTTAAATTATTGAACTTGTTATTATTTTTCCAATTGGCTTCGATGGCATTACTAAGATCAAATGAATATATTTCTGAATTACTTTTAGCTAAAATTTCCGTAAATCTCCCCGCTCCAGAACCGGCCTCTAAAATCTTAATACTATTTAGGTCTTGAATAGAGGTTTGAAGAGCCGTCTCAAGCCTGTTTAAGCTTAAGGGAGAGCCAGTAAAAGAATCTAGCTGTGTTTGTTGGAACGTATTCCATTGTTTTCCAAATGAAGCAGCGTAATTTTTATCATTAACAAATCTTGGTATTGATTTAATTATTGGTACCTTTGTAGATTTGGATACAAGGCAATCATTATCAAGAGTTAGTTTTTCCTCAGTCTTATTTAAATAGAAATTATCTAAATCCATGGATGAACTTATTCAAGTTTTAACCACACAGGACAATGGTCAGATGGCTTATTCATTGCCCTAGCATCATAATCAATTCCGGTAGATTTAATCGATTTAGCTAATTTTTCGGCAACCATTATATGATCTATTCTAAGACCTCTCTTGGGAGTATCATCAAACATTCTGGAACGGTAATCAAACCATGAGTATGTTGAGCTATCATTTGGATTTTGCAGTCTCCAGCTATCTATAAAGCCAAGATCTTTTATGTTGTTCCACATCTCTACCTCTTCAGGCAAAAAAGCGCATTTACCATCACGAAGCCATCTCTTTACATTATTTTCACCAATCCCAATATCCTTTTCAGATGGAGCCACATTAAAGTCGCCCATTACAATAATGTTAGATGTAGATTTTTGTAAATTCTTAATATGAAACTTTAAATCCTTATAGAACTTAATTTTTTTTGGAAACTTTGAATCATGGTTTCTATTTTCTCCTTGTGGGAAATAACCATTTAATATGCAAATCTCGTCTTTTTTAAACTTATATGTACCTTGAATAAATCTTTTTTGATCTTCATCTATATCATTCACAAATCCTTTTGAAATTTCTAGTGGTTTTTTCTTGCTTAATAGAGCAACTCCATAATGACCTTTTTGACCCCAATATTCACAGTGATAGCCAATTCCATTTATTAACTCAATAGGAAATTCATCGTCATGGACTTTTGTTTCCTGAAGTCCAATCACATCAGGATCAAGATGATCGCGGATGTATTCGAGCTGATGAGGCCTAGCCCTAACACTATTGATATTAAAAGATATTATTTTCATTAATTTTGATTGGTTGCAATTAATGGAGAAGTAAATTTTAAGTAATCAATAATAATATTTTTTGACTCATTCAGAAGAAAATCGTTTTCTAAAGATATTTCTTCAGAATCAATTTCTTTTCTAAATGCTTCCAAATCATCATAAGTATTAAACACTTTAATATTTAAAAGATTTCGTCGAGAATTCTCAGCATTTAGAATCCATAATCTTCTATCTAGCTTATCTTTTTTTCTTTCATCAATATTTAAAGAAAGCTCCTTTCTATTTTTACGTTGATCATATTTTTCACGAACCTTAAAAATATATTGCATGTTAGGATCATTAGAAAGCCTATGAATATGATTTTCAGATGCTCGCTGAATAGCTGCATGATCCAGTTTATAAGTTCTATGCCTAATTGGTCTTATCGTATCCCATGGAAGTGATTCATCTAATGCGCTTTCACCAGTTTCCTCAATGTCCCATGTAGAGGGTAGTACTATATCTGGTTCAATACCTTTTGCTTGGGTACTTGAACCGCTAACCCTATAAAATTTTGATTCAGTAATTTTAATTTGACCTGCACTAAGATCATCAAGACGCTGTACCGTCCCCTTTCCAAATGTTCTATGGCCAATTACAAAACCTCTTTTGTAATCTTGAATTGCTCCAGCAAAAATTTCTGAGGCTGAGGCTGAATACCTATCTACTAAAACTGCGACAGGTTTTTTCCAGATTTGCTTGGCTCTTCCATCGCCCCAAGGCCTAATATTTCCTGAACTTTCTTTAACTTGAACAGTTGCTCCGGATGCAACAAATAAACCAGTTAATTTATTTGCTTCATATAGTGAGCCACCAGAGTTACCTCTGAGATCAACCAAAACCGCATCTACATTATCTTTTATAAATGAGGTGAGAATATCCTCAACATCTCTTGAGCTACTTCTAAAATTTGGATCTCTTTCTCTCCAGGCATTAAAGTCTATATAAAAGGCTGGCAACTCTATTATTCCAACTCTATAATTTCTTGAACCTGAATCTATACTAATGATTTTGCTTTTTGCAGCTTGTTCCTCTAGCTGAACCTCTTCTCTTACAAGCGTCACAAACTTTCTTTCTGAGGAGTCAAGAGATTTTGACGGCATAATCTCAAGCTCTACTTCAGTACCTGCATCTCCACGAATTAGTTTTACAATCTCATCTATTCTCCAACCAACTACTTCTGTGCTTTTTTCTTCATATGCCTGTCTTATAGAGACTATCCTGTCATCAGGAGATAGCTGATTTGATTTGGCAGCAGGTCCACCAGGAACCAAACTTACAACTTTTGCATAATCATCCTCAATTCCTAATAGAGCACCAATACCTTCAAGACTTAAGCTCATTTGCATATCAAAATCTTCTGCAGATTTTGGAGATAAATAGGCTGAGTGAGGATCAAATTGGCTCGTGAAATTATTCATAATTATAGAAAAATAGTCCTCATTAGTTCGCTGAGTAATTCTTCTTATTCTTCGCTCATACCTATCTATAATTGTTTGCTTGATATCAGTTTCATCAGATAAATCTTCATCAAGGATTTCATTCAATAAATCATTCTTCGTTAGAAGGAACCATTCTTTTCGCAATTCTGTAAATGAAGATTTCCATTTATTATCATCAGAATAGACATCCATGTATTGAGACTTTGAAAAATCAAAATCAAAACCTTTAAGGATTTCAATTTGGTATGAAGTAGCCTCTATAAGACGATTAAAATACTTATTTAATATCTTAAAGCTATTATTTAGATCAAAAATATCATCATTAAGATTATTTCCATATTGCTCAAATTCCAATTTAGTGAAATAAACTTTCGAGGGATCAAGGCTTTCAATTAGCTTTTCATGAAAAATATTATTTATTTCTTCAATATTATTTACCTTAAAAAAGTGATCTTCTTTAACTTTTTTGATAACTTCTTTTTGTATTTTTTGGTTTTTAAGCGTTGGTTTGATGTCTAAATTCACATCTACTGCAAGGACAAAACCTGCGTAAATAGCACACAAAAATAAATTTAAATTTCTAAAAAATATCATTTGGAATAAACTTATAAAGATGAATAGTAACTATATCGAATTCTACTTCGATTGTTCAAGCCCTTGGACATATTTAGGCTTTGTTGGAATCAATGAGATATCTTCGAAGTACAACATTGAGGTTAAATTTTTACCAATTCTTGTAGGAGGAGTCTTCAATTCAGTCAATGACGAAGTATATAAATTCAGAGCCAAGCCCAACCCATTAAAATCTAATTACTATAATCAAGACTTAAAAATGTGGGCAAAAGTGAGGAATATACAAATTAATTGGCCATCTATTTTTCCTATTAACTCTGTAAAAGCCATGCGTGGCGCGTTATTTTTTAAGGAGCAAAAGCAAATCTCTGATTATGCCCTCAAAATTTTTAAAGCTTATTGGACAGATGGAAAAGACATTTCCCAAGATAATGTAATTTCTCAAATATGTGAGGACTTAAATATAGATTCAAATACTTTCTTAAATTTTATAAATCAAGAGATCATAAAAAATGCATTAAAGGAAAATACTAAGGAGTTAATTGATAGGGGTGGCTTTGGATCACCAACATATTTTTTTAACGATTCTATGTTTTTTGGCAATGACAGGATTCAATTACTTGAGGAGCAATTAAAGATTAGTTGAGCTGCAGAGATGCTGCTTCTTCACGGACACGTGCAGGTGTGCCCAATAATTGCCTATTTAAGCCTATTCTCTTGAACCAATAATGTAGCCCTAATAAGTCTGTAAAACCCATACCTCCATGAACTTCAGTTGACTTTTTTGCCACTTCTTTAGTTACATCACTCAAATGAGATTTAGCTTGGCATGCCATAAGCCTTGCTTCATTAGGCATATATTTTTGAGCATGGGCTGCATGCCACACTAAGGCATAGCAGGGCTCTAATTCAGCAACCATCTCTGCACACATGTGCTTTACAGCTTGAAAAGAACCAATTGCTCTACCAAATTGTTTTCTTTCTTTTGCATAATCAACAGCTTTATTAATCATGTTTTGAGCTGCTCCAAGTGAGTCAGCTGCAAGCATTATTCTTCCTGCATCAATTACTTTTTCTGCAGTATTTTTTGAATCTTTTGTTTGTTCTAAAATTTCAAAATCAACATTTTTTAATATCAATTCACAGACATTTCTAGTTCTATCGATTGTTTTAAGTTCAACTAGATCTATTCCATTTGCTTGCGCATCAATGATTCCAATGCATCCATTTATGTCAGAGATCAAAAAATGCGTTGCATATTCATGATCCAATACAAAAAGCGATCTGCCTGAAATTTTATTTCCTTTTATTTGGATTTCTGAGTTATCTCTTGCTCCAGTGAGAGCTGAAAATCCAACTCCAAATTTAATTTCATTAGATGCAATTTTGGTCAAGTAATTCTGCTTTTGTTCATCTGATCCACCATCAATAATAGCTATAGGTGCCATAACATACGCACCTATGAAAGGTGTTGCTCCTGCTCCATATCCCAATGATTCTGATATTGCTGCTGCAAACAATATGTCTAACCCAAGTCCTCCAAATTCCTCAGGGACTAGAAGACCATTGATGCCTAAATTAACAATTCCATCATGAATATCTTTTGCAAATCTTCGATCATCAGCTGCAATTTTTCTGAGAATGTCTACTGATGAATTCTCTTCAAGAAATTTTTTAATATTATCTTGAAAGAAAATTTGATCTTCTGATAAACCAAAATACATTTTTTATTGAGCTCCTTGAACTTTTGGTTCCTTAGGGAGCCCAAGTCCACGTTCAGAAATAATATTTTTTTGTATTTGACTAGTACCGCCCCCAATAATTAATCCTAGGAAGTACATATAAATAAATTGCCATGATCCTTTATCACGAAGGTGAGGACTATCCTCATATAGCACCCCAATCTCACCCATAATATCAATTGCTAGCCCCTCTAGTTCATGTCTTAACTCAGTACCAACTAATTTTTGAATCATCTTGCCAACCTTAACATCTTGGCCGGAATTCAATTTAGCTGATAATAATCTCAGAGCATGAGACTGGGAAGCCATAACTTTACCTTGGATCTTCATAAGCCTATCCCTATAAATCGGATGCTCAATCAGTGGTTTGCCATCAAGTTTTTCTTGTTTCATTAAATCAATAAGCATATGCACTCTATTCATAATTGCATCAGGCGGAGCTAAGGATCCTCGTTCATGACCAAGTGTCGCATTTGCAACCGCCCAACCTTCACCTCGTTTACCAACAATATTTGTTTCAGGAATTTTTACATCGGTAAAAAATACCTCATTAAATCCTGCTTTCATTGTCATATCTACTAAAGGTCTCACTTCGATACCCTCTGAATTCATTGGAATTAATAAATAACTTATACCTGCATGTTTTTGAGCCTCAGGTTCTGTTCTGACTAAGCAAAACATCATTTGCGAATATTGAGCTGTTGAGGTCCAAATCTTTTGCCCATTAATTACCCATTCACCATCAATTAATTCACCTTTTGTTTGCAATGCTGCAAGATCACTGCCCGCATTTGGTTCGGAGTAGCCCTGACACCAGATCATCTCACCGTGAATTGTTGGTTTTATGTATTTCTCTTTTTGTTCCTCCGTACCCATTTCAAGCAGGGTAGGGACCAACATATCTATTCCTTGACCTCCCATTGGAGCAGGTGTTTTTGCTCTAGAGAACTCAGTTGCAATTATTCTGCTTTTAAGGATATCTGGCTCACCGCCATAGCCCCCATATTCTTTAGGAACTGCTCTTGCAAAATAACCTTCTTCGATGAGAATTTTTTGCCACTCACTCCTGGTAACTTGTATCTTTTTTTTCTTACTGCTTAAGCTTGCAAGAGGGTTCTTGCTTGTGTCTGTGAAAGTAACGCCATCATATTTTTTACAAAAAGCCTTTACTTCTTTTTCAAAATCTAAATATTCTTTACTGTAATGTAGATCCATGTTTTCCTTATAAAATTATTTCCAATTAGGAGGTCTTTTTTCTAAGAATGCTGTGATGCCTTCTTTTGCATCTTCACCTTTGAGACATTTTGCTAATTCATCTTTTAGAAAAGGAATTGCTTCATCAAAGTTTAAATCATCTTGGGCATTGTAAGCAGCTAGACCTTGTCTCATGGTAGTAGGTGCTAGGCTTGCTAGTTCATTAGCAATGCTTTCAACAATGTTATCAAGATCTCTAGCCTTTACTACTTTGTTGATTAAGCCATATTCTTTTGCTGTTTCTGCATCAATAGAATTACCTCGCATTATGAAGTCTAGTCCTTGCCTTTTGGGCATTAGTCTAAATAAGCCTGCCATGACCATGAAAGGCCAGATACCTCTTTTTATTTCAGGTGCTGAAAATTTAGCTTCACTAACCGCAACCGCATGAGTTGAGTTAGTTACCATTAACAACGCTCCAGCTAAAACACTACCTTGTATTTTACAAATAACAGGTTTATTAAGCTTTCTTATTCTAATGCTAATATCCTCAGTGCCTCCACCAACCTTAGGAACACTTGATTGCTCTGATTCTTCTTTTCCTGACATACTTCGCAGATCACCACCAGCACAAAAAATATCTCCAGATGCTTCAATTACAACAACTCTTATATTTTGATTCCGATCCGCATAAGTTAGGCAATAAATTAATTCATTCGCCATCATGTCGTTGATAGCGTTTTTTCTTTCTGGTCTGTTCAATTTTAGGCTTAAGATGTGATCATTCTCATTCACTATCAAAGCACCAAACTTTAATCCATGCAGTGACAAAGATTTATTATCCATATTCATTTAAAGTCTCCAAAAGAGAAAAGGGGATATTTACTTTTTTTGCTCTAAGGTATTCACCTAAAGATTTGGCCTGAGCATCTTTTCTTGAATTAGATGAAACACCATCCTCTAGAATATCGTGAATATAAAAATTGAGAGAAAGGATGTTTGGAAGATCGAATCTCTCTATTTTAAATTCTATTAGATCAGGCATTAATTCTTTAAGCTTTTCAATTGTTAGAAATGAACTCAAAAATGCAAATGCATCTAGATCTTTTGCCCAAACCCCTAAATTAGCACAACCACCCTTATCCCCTGATCTTGCACCAAACAAAGTCCCTAAAGGAACATGGCTTGTTTTACCTTTTGGAGCATCCGGTATTTTTACAGGTTCTGTTTGATAGTAAATTTCTTCAAAATTTAACTGACTTGTTGGCTTAAGTTCTTTCGATTTACCATTGAAATGAACCACTTCATTGATATGCTTTGAGTCTACTAATGCTGGCCAATAAATAAGGACCGGGCCACCAGATTTAACGCCACCACCTGCAAAAAAACCGGGATAGTTTGATAATGCTAATTCAATAATCTTTGCACTAAAAAGTCTGCCAACGAGTTCTTTATCTTTAGATTTTACATTTATTCTTAGAGCAGCCATTGCCTCTTCATTAGTGTTGGGGTCGTCTTTATCATTCCTATCAAGATGAATTGAAACCTCATCAAATTGTTCTCTTCCCCCTACAGAGTTAAATAAAGTATCCGTAAATATTTTAGCTTTCTCGTCAATATCCAATCCTGTCAAAACTAGCTCCATACCATTTCTATAACCCCCGGAAAGGTTAATGCACACTTTATGTTTTTTTGGAGGTGAGCTTCCTCTACAACCCGAAATAAATACTTTATCTTTTTCGGCTTGTTCAATTTTTAAAGTATCAAAATGCGCAACAACGTCAGGATTTATATAAGCAGGAGCAGAAATTTCATACAACAATTGTGCCGTTACTGTTCCTGTTGATACAAGTCCTCCTGTTCCAGGATGCTTCGTGATATAAAAGCTACCATCTTCCAGAATTTCTGCTATTGGATAGCCTACGTTATCAAAGCTTGGGACTTCTTTAAAAAAAGCATAATTACCACCTGTAGCCTGGCAGCCACATTCAATAATATGACCAGCAGCTAATGCACCTGCTAATTTGTCATAATCGTTACGTTCCCAACCAAATTTCCATGCAGCCGGACCTATTACTACTGCAGCGTCAGTTACTCTTGGACAAACAACTATATCTGCCCCTAGATCTAAAGCCTCCTTGATACCCCATGCTCCTAGATAAGCATTTGCTGTAAGAGTATGACAGCCAGAGTCTTGAAGAGACGTGCCTTTGTCAATGTTATTAAAAGGTTCATTTGATTGAATTAAATTTTCCATTCGTGGCATCAAGTCATCACCGGTAATGTAGGCTACTTTGAGATCAATTTTTAATTCAGCAAGAATCTTTTCAATTTCATTTGCCATTGATTGTGGATTTAAACCTCCTGCATTGGTAACCACCTTAATGTTCTTCGATTTACACGTGTGCGCAATTTCTTTTATTTGTTTCAAAAATGTTCCAACGTAACCTTTATCTTCACCTCTTTGCATTCTTTGATTAAAAAGAATCGTCATTGTCAGTTCTGCTAAATAATCTCCAGTAAGTACGTCTATAGGGCCTCCGTCAACCATTTCTCTGGCTGCAGATAACTTATCTCCATAATAACCACTACAATTTGCTATTCGTATAAGATCAGTCATGATGCTTTTCTATTAAACCGGATAAAATTAAATCAGATAAAAAGTTTGATGCATCTTCTGGTGAAGCCAATGAAGGCTTAGAGTAAATTTTTTTATTTTGAAAGTATCTGCCCAAACCTCCCAAGGCTAAAGCTGTTGCTTCGGTATCGATATCAGCAATTTCATTAGCTTGAACAGCATCATCCAAAAGGCTCTTAATAAAATTTGTTATGTAATTTTCATGAAAATCTATCATTTCGTTAGTTGAATGTTTTTTGCTCAAAGATAAAGTAAATTTTTCAAATCTTGGACCCACAGCCTGATTAACAGTATTCAAGTAGACACGCAATTTTTCTATGGGAGAATCTAGTGTTTGAATTTTTCCCATGGCAATTTTGCCGTGCTTGGTTAAAACATTATTAATGGTTAAATTTATCAGCTCATCCTTACTAGGTGCAATTTCATAAAGCGTTCTCAAAGACACCTTAAGCATTGAGGCTAAATCGGCCATTGTTTTATATGACTTACCCTCATCAATTATTTCTTCAAGCCGATCCATAACTTCATGATGATGATGGTTTAAAGTTCCCGCTTCTTTTAAGAGAGCTTTATTCATCAATTACCAATAGTGATTCACCGTTTTCAACCTGCTGCCCTTTTTTAACCATAATCTTTGAAATTTTACCTGCATTTGGTGACTTGATGGTTTGCTCCATCTTCATAGCTTCAATAATCATTAATGATTGTCCGGCTTTAACTTTTTGATCTTTTTTTATAAGAACCTCTGAAATTTTGCCTGGCATCGGAGCTAATAAACCACCTTCTATAGATGATGTATTTGGATCAACGAATCTCGGTAAAACTTTTAGCTGGATATCATTAAATGAGTCAAAAACAAATAAACTATCTTCGTCCCTATAAATTTGATATTGACTTCTAACATCATCAATAACACATTCAAGCATTTCATTATCAAAGGAAATAATTTCTACATTTTTTTCAAGAATCGAAATAGATTCTTTATTTATATAGCTATATTTAATTTGATGTATCTCATTTTCAAATTCAAAGGAAATATTCTGATGCGGCAGTCGACCATTCGTCCAAGAATGCTTAATAAATCGGAGTTTATTTTTATTTTTGATATTAGTCTGTGATATCCACAAAGCGCTTGCGATCATTAAATTATTTTTATCATGATCGTTGAGAACTTTTTTCCTGTTAGGACTTTGAATTTCAATAAAGTCAGATGTTGTATTTCCAGCTAAAAACTCTGGGTGTCTGATGCATTCAACTAAAAAATCTTTATTTGTTTTCACTCCCCCAATACAGGATTTTTCAAGGGCGGTTGCGAGTTGTAAGCATGCATCTGTCCTGTTGGGAGCCCAGCTGATTACTTTTGAGAGCATTGGATCGAAGTTTGTACCGACCTCATATCCTTTCTGGACACCTGAATCCCACCTAATAGATTTATTTTTGTAAGGTTCATAACATACTATTTTTCCAGTTTCAGGTAGAAAATTATTATTTGGATTCTCTGCATAGAGTCGAACCTCCACTGCATGCCCATTAAATTCAATATCCTTTTGTTTTAATTCTAGATACTCATTTTTTGCAATGTTTATCTGTGCTCTTACAAGATCAACTCCTGTAACTTCCTCAGTAACAGGATGTTCAACTTGCAACCTAGTGTTAACTTCAAGAAACCAGAACTCATTTGTATTTTCATCAAGAATAAATTCGACAGTACCTGCCGATTGATATTTAATTTTTTTTGCTAATTTGACTGCCGCATTAGTAATTTGCTCCCTTAACCTATCATCAAGTTTGGGCGAAGGGGACTCTTCAATAATTTTTTGGTGTCGTCTTTGAATTGAGCACTCTCTTTCACCAAGATGTATAACATTTCCATGTTGATCACCTAGAATCTGAATCTCAATATGTCTCGATTTTTTAATGTACTTCTCAATAAATACTCTCTCATCACCAAAACCAGCTTTTGCTTCTCTTTTTGCAGCTGCAACCGCATCTTTAAGCTCATTTTTATTATTAACAATTCTCATCCCTTTACCGCCGCCTCCGGCAGCAGCTTTAATTAGCAATGGGAATCCAAGTTGTTTTGAGTCTTTAATACTTTCAGCTTTTTCTAGAGTTGGTACGTTTGCTTTTATCGCCAATTCTTTAGCTTTGATTTTGTCTCCCATCACCTTGATAACATGAGGTGTTGGTCCAATCCAAATTATGTTGTTACGAATTACTTTTCTAGCAAAAGTTGAGTTTTCGGATAGAAACCCATAGCCAGGATGGATTGCATCGGCTCCTGTCTTTTTTGCTGCATCTACAATTTCATCTGTATCCAAATAGCTATTTTTAAGTTTTACTGCAACATCAGACATACTTACAAATGTTGCATTTGAATCAGCGTCTTCATATACGGCAATTGTTTTAATTCCCATTTCATTAGCTGTTCTTATGATTCTGCAAGCAATTTCACCGCGGTTAGCTATAAGTATGGAATTGATTTTCATAATCTGAAGACCCCAAACTCACTTGCACCTTTAATTTCAGAGTTATTAATTACAGATAAGCAAAAACCAATTATTGTTCTTGTATCTCTTGGATCAATGATCCCATCATCGGTAATCATGCTGCTCGCAACCAGCCCTAGAGACATTTGTTCAGCGGCATTCTCAACCATTTTTACAATTTCAGCATCAGCTTTTTCATTAAATTTTTCACCTTTTCTTGCAGCCTGGCCTCTCCTTACAATCGACATAACACCAGCGATTTGCTTTGGTCCCATCACAGCAATCTTTGCTGTTGGCCAAAGGAAAGTGAACTTATTATCGTAAGCCTTACCTGACATTGCGTATGTCCCAGCCCCATAAGATGATCCCACAATAATGGTAATATGGGGCACGGTTGAATTTGATACTGCATTTATAAGTTGAGAGCCTTTTTTAATGATTGCTTGTCTTTCAAAGTCTTTACCGACAAGAAAACCAGTAACATTTTGTAAAAAAATTATTGGCATATTTCTTTTATTGCAGAGCTGAATAAATGTTGCTGCTTTCTCAGCAGACTCTGGATAAATTGGACCATTGTTGCCAACAATACCAACAGGATATCCATGCATCATTGACCAACCACATATCATTGTTTTTCCATAAAGAGGCTTATATTCTTCAAATCTTGATCCGTCAACAATTCTTCCTATCACCTCTCTAATATCCAATGGACTTTTAAGGTCTTCATCAACCAATCCTAATAACTCTTCAGGATCTAAGGTGGGCTCATCTCCAACTAAGGTAGGCTCCATTCCTTGTTTTTCCCAATGAAGATGTGAAACAACGTTGCGGCATAAACGAATAGCATCCATTTCATCTTCAGCAAGATAGTCAGATAAGCCAGATACCTCAGAGTGCATCTTAGCGCCGCCAAGGGTTTCAGCATCAGACTCTTCGCCAGTGGCCATTTTTACAAGAGGGGGCCCTGCTAAAAAAACTTTAGCTTGATCTTTAACAAATATATTGTAATCAGACATTCCAGGTTGATATGCACCACCGGCTGTAGAAGATCCGAAAACAACTGAGATGACCGGTATTCTCATTTTTGAGAGTTCTGTCATGTCATAAAAAAATCTTCCAGTCGCGGCAAAATGAGTATGTCCAATTGTGGGTGCTGCTGGAGGCTGATCTCCTTTCTTGCCTGTACCCATTCTTAAATCACCACCTGCAGATTCTACAAAATTTATATACGGCAATCGATTTACTCTGGCAATTTCCATTGCACGATTCCACTTTTCTCCGACATAAACTGTCATGGCTCCTGCTAGCACAGATGGATCATTTGCAAATATTACGCATTCTGTTCCAGCAACAACTCCTATGCCACATACGCAACCACCTCCAACAGTAAATTCCGTTCCGTAGGCCGCAAATGGCGCAATTTCAAGAAATGGTGTGTCGGGATCAAGAAGATTGAAGACTCTTTCTCTTACTGGCATTTTTCCTCTTTTTGCAAGTCTTTCATGATGATGCTTGCCACCTCCTAGTTTTGCTTTATCAAGAAGTTCATCAAGGAAACTTATCTTATCAAGCATCATATCTTTGTTCTGAGAAAACTCTTCAGAGTTAGTATCAAGATTAGATTTAATTTTTGGTGCAAGATTTTTCATATTAATAATCTAATAATGGTAATATAATCAACTTAATATTACCAATAAAAAATTGTTTTAATATTAGTTAAACTAATATTTAAAAAAGGAATAATTAATTATGAACTCAAGAATCTGCGAACTATTAGATATCGAATTTCCTCTGGTAGCATTTACTCATTGTAGAGATGTGGTTGTTGCTGTATCAAAAGCAGGAGGGTGTGGTGTACTAGGTGCTGTTGGTATGACACCAGAACAATTAGAAGAGGAGCTCAAATGGATTGATGATCATATCGATGGCTTGCCGTACGGAGTAGATGTTTTGATACCTAACAAAATAGCAGACAAAGACAAAAAATTTGATGCAAAAAAACTATCATCAATGATCCCACAGGAATATGCTGATTTCAGGGCTGATGTTCTTGAAAATCATGATATTGAAGCCAGTGAGTTAAGAAAAATTAATACTGCTGCAACATATATGGCTGAGAACACTAAGGAGGATGGAGCTAAGGCACTTTTGGATGTTGCGTTCAGTCATCCCATAAAAATAATTGCTAATGCTCTCGGTGTGCCACCCGATTGGATGGTAAAAATGGGTAAAGATAATAATGTTAAAGTTGCTGCACTTCTTGGGACAGCACAACACGCTATTAACCAAGTAAAAGCTGGCGTCGATATATTAGTAGTATCTGGCACCGAAGCAGGGGGTCATTGCGGCAGTGTTTCAACAATGGTCTTGATCCCTGAAGTTTATGAAGCTATTCAACCCTATGGTGATGTTCCAATCTTAGCTGCAGGCGGAATTGCAACTGGAAAACAGATGGCAGCAGCTATGAGCATGGGTGCATCTGGTGCATGGTGTGGATCAGTATGGTTAACAACAGCTGAGTCAGAAGTCCCACCTATAATCAAACAAAAAATGATCGAGGCATCCTCTAGTCAAACAACTCGTTCTAGAAGTAGGACTGGTAAACATTCAAGACAGCTTGTCTCAGCATGGACTCAAGCATGGGAGGCTGATGGTGCACCTGAACCACTTCCCATGCCCTTACAACCAATGGTTGCTGAACCAGCATTGGCAAAGGTAAATAAGTTAGCTGAAGGTGGGCATGAAGGAGCCAAAGACCTTTCTACATATTGGGTTGGTCAGGGAGTGGGCTTGATGAATCAGAGTATTTCAGCCAGTGATGTTGTTCAGGAATTTAAAGAAGACTTCATTGAGGCCTATGAAAGGTTAGCTAATTTCATAGGCAAATAACTTTTAATTTAATCAACAAATCTTTGAGATGTTGCTCTTTTAAATGCATCTCGATTAAATAATTTTTCTGTCCATCTAGCTATATTTGGCTTTAATGCTTCGTTAACATTTAAAGAAGTGGCTAAATAAATAGCATAGCTAACACATATATCAGCTAGAGTGAATCGATCGCTGCAAAGGTATTCCCTAGATCCCAACTTTTTTTCTAACAACCTTAGTCTTGCCAGAAACCATCTTTTGTAACCCTCTGCAGCTGCATCAGCCACACCAACTTCTTGTAGGGCATATCTTAGGTAAACAGTAAGAGGGAATGTCAAAGTAGCATCAGAATGCGCAAGCCAATTTAGATAATCAGCATAGTCATCTTCATCAGGAGAAACTATTAAATCAGATGGACCATATTGCTCACACAAATAAGTACACATAGCCACTGATTCAGTCATTTCAACTTTTCCATCCTTCAAATATGGAACAGTACCAAGAATATTTATATCTAAATATTCCTTTTTAAAAAATCTCGGTGGGAATGGCAGCATCTCTAACTCATAATCCAAACCCATTTCTTCTGCAGTCCATAAGGGCCGAACATGTCTTGAATCATTACATCCAAAAATCTTCATAATTTATTCATACCAAAAATACTTTAAATTAGCATCGCAGTTCCAACATATCATTGCAACCTTATTTTGATTAGAATGATCTCATGAAAATTGATGCGCCAATTATCACTAGAGATCCTAGTGATGCCGCAGATTTATCTTCAAAGATAGAGGCGTCAGGATTTGATGGACTGTGTACATTTGAAGGTCCTCATGAACCATTCTTGCCGCTTGCAGTTGCGGCATCAAATACTAAAAAGATTGATTTAATTACATCCATAGCCATTGCCTTTGCTAGGAATCCTATGCTGTTAGCAAATATTGGTTATGACTTACAGCTCTTATCAAAAGGACGATTTATTATGGGTCTTGGATCTCAGATCAAACCGCATATCGAAAAACGCTTTTCAATGCCATGGTCTTCTCCAGCAAACAGAATGAGGGAAATGATCCAAGCTATAAAATCTATATGGGAGTGTTGGGAAAATGGAACTCAGTTAAATTTTAAAGGAGAATTTTATAGTCATACTCTTATGACACCATTTTTTAATCCTGGAAAACATGAGCACGGTCTTCCCAGCATATATCTTGCTGGAGTAGGACCATTGATGACATCTGTAGCAGCAGAAGTTGCTGATGGATTATTGGTCCATCCATTTCATTCAGTAAAATCTCTTCAAGCCATAACACTTCCTGCAGTAGATAAAGGGCTTGGTAAATCAAAAAATAAAAATTTTAAAATTTCAATTGGCGCCATGGTGGCTGCTGCAGATGATCAGGATGAGCTTGATCAAGCAATTAATGGGCTGAGGATGCAGCTTGGTTTTTATGGCTCCACACCTGCCTATAAAGTTGTTCTTGAGGAGCATGGTTGGGAGAATATACATTTAGAACTTAACAAGCTCTCAAAGAAAGGTGCTTGGGATGAGATGCCAAAACTTATTAATGATGAAATGTTGGAAACAATCGCCATTGTCGGGAGCATTAGTTCAGCTAAGGATCAGATTCATGAAAGGTACTCTAAAATTGCTGAAAGAGTAGCACCCACTTTTTTTAATCAAAATGCCGAAGCACCCTTTAACTTTATAAATGTGTTTAATGAGAGGCCTTAATTGAAAACTCTACCGGATATATCAGACCTATATCCTCAGATGCTTAATGTCTCCAATAAAAGATTTCTTCGATATGGCAAATCAAATATTCTTAATGGTGAAATCGAAACTGTTTTCTGTACCGATGATAATAGCCTAGTTAAATCAATTCTGGCAGAAGATGGTAGAGAAAGGATATTAGTTATTGATGCAGCAGGAGTTAATCATGTTTCCATGATTGGTGATCAAATTGCTTCTGAGGCAGTAAAAAATAATTGGCAGGGAGTTGTTTTAAACGGTTACATAAGAGATGTAACGGAGATTAATGATCTTCCAATATTAATAGTTGCAAAAGGCAGCGTGTTTAAAAAAACTGAAAAATTTGGTCTTGGAAAGAGAGGAGCGACAATTTCCTTTGCAGGATTGATATTTAAACCTGGCTACTGGTTGTATGCAGACGAAAATAATTTTGGGATTAGTCGTCAGAAACTAGAATTTTGATCAATAATCAATTGCTTTTTTTCCCAAATATCATCAACAAAAACCTTAAATAGCTCCCTATAATCATTTGAGCTTTTATCATGATGATTAATCAGCTCAATAGGTATTTGGTATTTTTTAACTATAATTTTTACATTTTTCATTTCACCACAAGCAAATGCCCATGCTGAGCGTTTGTCTGTTTCATAAATCAATGTAAAATCAATCAATTCACTTACCATCGGCATGCCTGCAAGCGCAGTTGCAAGTGCTCCAATTTTTGGATTAAGCAAATTTTTATAGTCTGATATCATTGCCGCTTTCTTACTGTCTGAGAATCTTGTTCCCTCAGCAAAACTGAAAGCTGTTGCAGGATGCCTTGTAAATCTTTTCGCTGCAATTCTTGAATTTTCAAAATCAATTATTTTCAAGTTAGGATTTTTAGTTATTTCTTCCCTTGAGTGTCGATTCACAAATGGCATATCTATAGTCTTGTGAACCAAATAAATAAGCGGTATCCATTGCAACTGTTTTTTCATAAAGAATTTTAAAAGTGGAGCTTTATAATTCGCGGAAAAAAGAAGTACAAATATGTCAGCCCATGACATGTGATTACTGGTGCCCAGGTACCAACTTTTTTTTGAAATCCCTTCAGGAAATTCAATCATCCAATTTGGTCTATGAAGAGGAATTAATGAAATTTTCATTGTCCACACAACAATTTCACCAATTTTATTGGCAATTCCAGTGATAAATTTTTTTATTCTTCTTGAGGGGAATACGCGAGGCAAACAAACAATCGAAAGTACAATCACCCCGATCGAAAGAATAATAATAATTGTGTTAACTGTTAGAACACCAATTATATTTTTATAAAGACTCTTCACCTCGTTTAACCTCTTCCCAAAGCTCATCAAGGTCGTCTATATTAGCATTTTCTATATTTTGATTTCTTTTTTTTGCAATTTCCTCAAGTTTTAGAAATCTTCTCATGAATTTTTGGTTAGCTGATTCAATTGCTATATCAGGATCAATTTGAAGGTGTTTGGCTAAATTAATTAAGATAAAAAAGAGATCTCCTAACTCCTCTTTTGCATGGTCTTTTTTATGCTGAATAGATTTTAATTCTTTTAATTCTTCATAGACTTTTTCAAACACATCTTCTGTAGAATCCCAATCAAAATTTTTCTTTGAGGCTTCTTTTTGAATCTCTTTAGATTTTTGAATTGGAGAGAGAGAGCCTGAAATCGATTCAAAACTTAGCTTGTTTGTATTTTGCTTTTTTTCTTTCTCTTTTATCTCATCCCACAGCTTTGATTGCTCATCTGCTGAAATCTTTACATTAAAATCTGGATCAAAAACATTTGGGTGTCTTGTTATTAGTTTTTTGCTCAAAACCTCGATAACATCATTAAAATCAAAAGCATTATTTTCTTTTGCAATTTGTGAGTGAAAGATTACCTGAAGCAAGACATCGCCAAGCTCTTCTTTTATATTTTCCTGATCATTTTTGGTTATAGCCGCAACCAACTCATAGGCTTCTTCTATAGAGCAATGTGCAATTGAGTTATGATCTTGTTTTATATCCCATGGACAACCCTTATCTTTATCTCGAAGCTTTCCCATCAGCTCGAGAAGAGGGTTAATATCAGCCAATTTAGTAGCCGCTTATATCTGCGTATCTAGCTTTATGATAAGTTGAAGAACCAAAAATTTGTTCTGCCACTCTTGCACGTTTTAGATAAAAGCCTATGTCATACTCATCTGTAACACCAATACCACCATGCATTTGTATTGATTCATTGCTTACTGTGTACAAGGTTGTTCCAGCTTGAAATTTTGCCAGGCTTGATAATCTTTCAAGCTCATTAGAGTTTTCGTCTGCAGCATGCATTGCAGCTATTACAGCTGACTTTGTTAACTCGATTTCACAAAACATTTTTGCTGCTCTATGTTGCAAAGCCTGAAATGAACCAATCAGAACACCAAACTGCTTTCTTTCCTTAAGATAATTTAAAGTTATTGCAAATGCTTCCTCGGTATTTCCTAGCATTTCCGCTGACATTGCAATTCTTCCAAAATCCAAAACTTTTTGAATTTGATCAGAAGCACCATCAATCTCGCCAAGAATTTCCTCAGCTGAAATTGTTACACCTTCAAATGAAATATTTGCATAATTTCTTGAATCTGCAGTTGGCACTTTTCTTCTATTTATACCCTTTGAATTAGGATCTACAATGAATGCTGATAATCCTTGGGCATCCCCTTTGTTACCAGAAGTTCTAGCTATAACAATTAAAAGATCAGCACTTGAACCATCAATTACAAAAACCTTTTCTCCATTGAGGACCCATCCATCATTATTTTTTTCTGCGGTAAGCTCTGTATTTGCAGGTTCATGATGTGATCCCTCATCAATTGCTAGTGCAATCGTCAGCTTACCTTCAAGAATTTTTCCAAGAAGTTCTTCTTTTTGAGATTCAGAACCCATTTGATTAATCGAAGTAACGCCTAAAACACCTGTAGCAAATAATGGAGAGGGAACTAGAGTTTTGCCTAACTCTTGAAGCACCACGCTTATGCCTGCAAGACCAAACTCTGAACCTCCATATTTTTCTGGAATAAGAATGCTTGTCCAACCAAGCTCAACCATTTCATTCCATAGACCTTCATCCCAAGAATTCGGATGATCTTCATCTCTGAGTTTTCTTAAGTGAGACACCGGAGCTTTATCTTTTGCAAAGTTTGAAGCAGTATCTTTTAAGAACTGTAATTCTTCATTTAAAACTAGTTTCATATTATTCCTTTGTTAAGCCGGAAGATCTAAAACTCTTTTAGCGATTACATTTAATTGAACTTCAGAAGTACCACCTTCAATTGAGTTGGCTTTTGTTCTCAACCATGCCCTTGTAACAGCTTTCTCTTTAGATTCAGCTTCATCACCATCCCAAATAAAACCTTTGTTACCCATGGCTTCAATCATGAGTTCATATCTGTTTTTATTATGTTCTGTCCCATAGTATTTAAATATTGATGATGCAGCTGAGGCTTTTCCACCTTCATCGCCAGCTCTTTGAAGAGTTAAACCGAAAGAATGCTCTTTCATCTTATGCTCAGTAACTCTTGATCTAAAATCTAGATCTGCAATTTTTCCATTTTCCTCACCCAGGTATGTTTTTGCGAAATCTACTACGCCTTTAGTCTTAGATCCATCACCACCACCTGCAGCAAGCCCAAAGTTTGATATAAAGTTTCTTTCATGTTGAAGGAGCTTCTTTGCAATCGTCCAACCTTGATTTTCTTCTCCAATCAAGTTTTCTTTTGGAACTTTCACATTATCAAAAAAAGTTTCACAAAATGGAGACTTTCCACTGATTAAGGTTATAGGTTTTGTAGTAACTCCAGGATCAGCCATATCAATTAATAAAAAACTAATACCACTATGTTTTGGTTCTTTTGGGCCAGTCCTCACAAGAGCAAATATCCAATCAGCCTGATCAGCATAAGATGTCCAAACTTTTTGGCCATTTACTAGATAATGATCACCCATATCTTCAGCTTTTGTTGATAAAGAGGCTAAATCAGAGCCTGATCCTGGTTCGGAGTAACCTTGGCACCATCTGAGTTCACCTTTGAGAATTTTTGGTATGTGTTCCATTTTTTGAGCTTCATTACCGTATTCAATTATTACTGGAGCCAACATCCAAATTCCAAAACTATTAAGTGCAGGTCTTGCTCCAATTTTGAAGAGTTCAGAGTTAAGAATTTTAATTTCATCACTATTTAGACCGCCCCCACCATATTCCTTAGGTAATGCTGGAGCAGTCCATCCTTTTTCACCCATTTTATCTAGCCATATTTTTGATTCTGGATTCTTGTAGACAGCGTTCCTGCCACCCCAGACAACTTCGTCTTCAACCATTGGAGTTCTCATAGACGGAGGACAGTTTTCTTCTAACCACTCACTAACTTCAGCTCTAAAATTTTCTAAATTACTCATACAGATTTTTTCCTAGATTATTTACTTGATAAATTGAAGGGTTATTATAATCAAAAGATTAAATTAATTGTAATAAGGAACAGTTATGAAAGCTTATCAAGTTGAAGAGCCAGGAAAACCTTTAGTTTGTAATGAAGTGGAAACTCCAAACCCGCAAGGCAAAGAAGTATTAGTAAAAACTATTAGTTGTGGCGTTTGTCATTCCGATGTTCATATTCATGAGGGCGCATTTAATCTTGGGGGTGGTAACAAGCTTGAACTGCCACTGGAGAGACCTTACACCCTTGGGCACGAAGTTTTTGGAGAAGTGATTTCCTGTGGAGATGACGCTACTGTTGAAATTGGATCTAAATTTGTTGTGTATCCATGGATTGGATGTGGAGAATGTGAGTTATGCAAAAAAGGGGATGAGCATCTTTGTAATCTAGCTCAAAACATAGGTGTGCAGATGCCAGGTGGTTTTGGAGATCACATTTTAGTTCCTGACCAAAAATACTTACATGAAGCTGGGGACATAGAGCCTCATCTTGCAGGAAGCTATGCATGCTCAGGCTTAACTGCATACAGCGCTTTAAAAAAAGGCTTACCCTATTCATCCGATAATAAAGCAATCATTTTAGGGGTTGGTGGAGTTGGAATGATGGGATTACAAATTGCAAAATCTGCGTTTAATGTTAATCCAATTGTTATTGATGTTGATGATGAAAAACTTGAGATAGCATTGAACAATGGGGCTTCAAAAGCATTTAACTCTACTAAAGAAGAATCATTAATGGAGATCCTTGAACATACTGAGGGTGGTGCAATGACGCTAATAGATTTTGTTGGTTCAGAGTTATCAGTGGGTTTTGGAACTAATCTTTTAGCCAAGGGTGGCAAATACATTATTGTAGGTCTATATGGCGGCGAATTAAAAATGCCATTACCCTTAATCCCAATTATGGAGAGAACCATTCAGGGCTCATATGTTGGAAGCCCTGGAGATATGGAAGAATTGATGGAGCTAGTTCGCGCTAATAAAATTGACCCAATACCAGTCGAGAAGAGAAATGCATCTGAGGCTTACCAAACTCTCTTAGATCTCAAAGATGGAAAAATAATTGGAAGAGCAGCATTAATGCATGATTAGCCAAGATTAATCTTTGAAATAACCTCATTAATTTTTTTATTAATAACTATATCGGCTAACCCATCGTAAGGAGTCTCGTCATTATTAATAATTGCAAGCTTCGCATTGTTTTCTAATGCAATTTTTGGAAGAGAAGCAACAGGCTGAACAACTAGTGATGATCCAAGCACTAAAAATAAATCACAATTTGCAGTTAAATTCTGAGCATCAATAAGATCATCTGCATTCATCGGCTGACCAAATGAAATGGTAGCGACTTTTATTAAACCTGAGCAGTCATAACAAGCTGGAATTGGCTCGTCATTTCTTACGGCATCATGAAAAATTTGCAAAGAATATTCTTTTTTACATTCAAGACATTTGGCAGATTTTGCATTTCCGTGGATTTCAATAACATTAGTATTTTTTTGGAATACTCTTTGATGCAAACCATCGATATTTTGTGTTACTAGAAAATTATCTTTATTGAGATCTAATAATTTTGAAACAAATCGATGGCCCTCATTAGGATTAATTTTCTCTAGTAACTTATTTAATTCAATGTTTCTTTTCCATGAAAGAATTCTGGACTGCTCACTTTTTATAAAATCATTGAAATAAATTGGTTTATTTGATTTCCAAAAACCATTATCACTCCTGAAATCTGGTAATCCAGAGTCGGTACTAATGCCTGCACCAGTAAGAATGATGATGCGTTTTGAATTTTTAATAAGATTTGATAATTCTTGAATTCGATTACTCATAAGGAATAAATGCTTAGAGTAGTTATAATACGCGCATGTTTAAAAAAATAGGCTTAATTTTTAAGAATTCTCTTTCAGATAACGATAAGAATAGTCTTAAGCAATTAATACCAGTCTTAATAAAATCAGACTGTACTATTTTTGTTGAGGAAGAAATTAATTTTGATGAGAATTTTGCTACTGAAGTATTAAATGATTTTCCAAAGACCCTAGATCTGTTGATTGTATTTGGTGGAGATGGAACTTTCCTTAGCTCAGCTCGAAAATTTTTAGAGTTTGAAATACCTATGTTGGGAGTTAATTTTGGCAGCGTTGGGTTTTTAACCGATATAAGTGTTGAGGGTTTTGAAGAAACCATTAAAGACATCTTATCTGGTAGGCATATTATAGAAGAAAGAGATTTAGTAAGAGTCTCATTTTCTAATCAGACATACTTCGGCTTGAATGAAGTCCTTATTCATTCGGGCTCATATGCACAATTGATGAGGTATAAGTTAAAAATTGGCGAGAGAGTTGTTTATGAGCAGCGCTCTGATGGACTTATTGTAGCCACTCCAACAGGTTCATCAGCCTATGCATTATCTGCTGGAGGCCCAATTATTGATCCCGAACTATCTGTTTTTAATATTATACCCATGATGTCTCAAAGCTTATCTTCTAGGGCTCTTGTCTCCCCAAACAATAAGGATATTTCAGTTGAAATAATGGATGGTCCCCTTGAGCATGGAATGATATGTGTTGATGGTCAAGAAAATATTCAAGTTAACTTTGGCGATGAAATTTTAATATCTAAGAATGAAATTAAATTAAAAATTGTCCATCCAAAAAATAATAATTTTTATGAATCTTGTAGAGAGAAACTGGGGTGGAGCCTAGATATTACCAATACCAAGCCATCTTGAGACTATCTCTTTCAAACATTCTTATATTAATTGCAATTCTTGTAAGCCTAGTTACCTTTTTCGGACAAAATCAATTCACTTTTTATTTAACTTTTTTAAAGGCAAACATAGCAAATGGCTTTTTAAGCTTTAGTTCGTTTGAAAAGACATATTTCAAAAATTATGAATTTTGGAGATTAATATCACCAATCTTTATTCATTTTTCAGTGGCTCATTTAGCATTTAATTCGTTATGGATTTATATTTTAGGAACTAGAATTGAAAATTCAGAGGGCTTTAAAAAGTTAATTCTTCTTATTATCTTTTCAGGAAGTCTTAGCAATTTTGCTGAATCTGCTGCATCAGGAGCCATTGTATTTGGCGGATTATCAGGTTGTGTTTACGGGTTGCTAGGTTATTGTTATATCAAAGAGTTTATTCAAAAAAGATTTGCTTTTGGAATGCCTCCGGCAATATATATTTTTATGATTGTTTGGCTTGCATTAGGATACCTTGATATCTTGAACCTTTTTGGTTTTGGGAAAATTGCAAACACCGCTCATTTGACTGGACTGATTTGCGGTATATCATTTGCACTAATTAAAAAATGAGCAACGCTAAATCTATTAAAAAAGCTGTATTACCAGTCGCTGGGCTAGGTACTAGGTTCCTTCCTGCTACAAAAGCAATACCAAAAGAAATGCTTCCAATTGTTGATACACCATTGGTTGAGTTTGCTGTTAGAGAGGCAATTGAAGCCGGAATTGAGGAAATAATTTTTGTAACTAGTCACACAAAACGATCTATCGAAGATCATTTCGATAGAAATCTTGAACTTGAATCAAAATTATTGAGCTCAAATAAAGAAAGTTACCTAGATAAAGTTAATTTAAGTGAGTATGAAGGCATCAAGTTCTCATTTGTAAGACAAAGAGATCAGAAAGGACTTGGTGATGCAATCTCACAAGTTTCTCATCTCATACTTCCAGATGAGTATTTTGCAATCCTGCTTGCAGATGATTTATTTGATGGTAATCCTGGGGTGACCTCTCAGCTAGTGGATGCATTTAAGTTGCATGGCAAAAGTATTATTGCGGTCAACGAGGTAAGCGAAGAAGAGACAAAAAAATATGGTGTGATTAGTGGTGAGTTCTCAGGCAATCTTGCACGCGTTGAAGAGATCATCGAGAAACCCCAATCTAATCCTCCAAGTAATTTAGCAGTAACAGGAAGATACTTATTAAGTGGTGAGATAATGGAGGAACTAAAAACACTAGAGCCAGGCTTTGGAAATGAAATCCAACTAACTGATGCAATAGCCAAAATGCTGCAAAAAAGTGAAATGCTGGGATTGAAATATGATGCATTGAAGTTTGATTGCGGTTCAAAAGAGGGTTTTGTTCAAGCGAACATTCATTTTGCAAAAAAACAATACATAATAAGTTGAGCGACTTACTCTTAAACCTTTTAAAATTTTTTAATCCAGAAACGTCACATTCGCTAAGTCTTTCATTGCTTAAAATTGCGCATAAATTGCATTTATATTCCTTACTAGGAATTAAATTTAATTTCAAAAACCAAGATTCGCTTGTATTCAAAAATTTAACTTTCAAAAATAGACTTGGCACGGCAGCTGGCCTTGATAAAAATGCTGACTATATTGAATGTTTAGGTGCATTGGGGTTTGGGTTTTTAGAAGTAGGAACTGTTACCCCTAGGCCCCAGATCGGTAATCCAAGACCAAGAGTTTTTAGATTTAGTAAACATAATTCTGTTATCAACAGACTCGGTTTTAATAATAAAGGATTAGAGCACTTAGTTAATAACCTTAAAAGATCTGAGTATGATGGAGTTTTGGGAGTAAATATTGGTGCAAATAAAGACTCCAATGAAGAACAACGAATCAAAGATTATTTAATTTGTTTTAGAGGCGTAGCAGAGTATTCAGATTACATTACCATTAATATATCCTCACCAAATACGCCAGGTCTTAGAGATTTGCACTCTAACAATAATATAGCTGAGCTGTTAAATGAGATTTCATTAGAAAGAGAAAAGCTAAATTATAAAAATCCAATTTTTCTAAAGATTAGTCCTGATGAAGATCAGAATACATATCAAAATATAATTAACGCAGTGATTGAGTATAATCTTGACGGTTTAATTGCTACTAATACAACAATTCAAAGAGACCAATCTAGTTCAAGCTCAATCACAGATACTCAGGGTGGCTTATCCGGCAGACTACTATATGACAAATCCAATGAAGTACTAAAGCAAATAGCTGATCATTCAAAACAAAATCTTCTAATCATAGGTGTTGGAGGAGTTGACAGCAGAGACTCCTTTTATAATAAACTTAAATTAGGTTCATCTCTGGTTCAGGTTTACACAGGATTTATTTTTAGAGGCCCAAAGCTAATAAAAGCAATACTTGAGTAAGTTATGGAAATTATTATCCCTCTCTTAGTGATAATTTTTTTAGCTGGGTCAATAGGCTTCTTAAGACCATCAAAAAAAATGAAGTTTCTTGCTGAATTAAGAGTTGCAGCACTGAAGCTTGGATTCAAGATTAATTCATCAATTACATTAAAAAATAAGTTCAAAAACATACAACCTAATCTGGTTTTATATCAGATAAGAAATACTACATCTATAAAAAAAGGGCAATTTGTAAGAGACGAAAATGCATTGAAATTGTATGATCCAGCATCATTAAAATTTGATCCAGATTTTGTAAATATTGAAAAAAAAATTAATCAATTACCACAATCAATACTTGAAATTATTTTTTTTGATTCCAATATAGCTATCCTTTGGGATGAAAAATTAGGTTTAAGTGAGTTGAAAAAAATTCATCATTCCATAAATAAGATTTAATTAAGAACAAAAAATTTAATGCCATCAAGTCTTGTAATAGTAGAGTCACCAGCAAAAGCAAAGACTATTTCTAAATATTTAGGTGATGAATATATCGTTAAATCAAGCGTCGGTCATATTCGTGACCTTCCTAAAAAAGGTATTAAATCAGGCGCCAAAAGAAATGTAATTCCTAAAGACCTGCCAGCTGATGAAAAGGCAAGATTAAAAAAAATTAATGAAAGAAAAAGATTAATAAATCGGATGGGAGTTGATCCTGATAGTAATTGGAAAGCTACCTATCAGATTATTCCTGAAAAAGAGAAAGTAATTAAAGAGCTTAAAACCTCTGCTAAGAAGGTTGAAAATATTCTCCTAGCTACAGACTTAGATAGAGAAGGGGAAGCCATTGCTTGGCATTTAAAAGAGGCACTAGGTCCAGAAAAATATAATTTTCAAAGAGTAAGATTTAATGCGATTACCAAGGATTCAATCCTTGAAGCATTTTCTGATCCAAAGGAGATCGATCAGAACCTAGTCAATGCACAGCAAGCCAGAAGATTTCTTGATAGGGTGGTGGGATTTGAGCTTTCTCCCTTACTTTGGGCAAAAATTGCAAGAAATTTGTCTGCCGGAAGAGTTCAATCAGTTGCACTAAGATTATTAGTTGAAAAAGAAAAGAGTATTAAGGAATTCAAACCTGAAGAGTTTTGGGATGTGAGCTTTATTGCAAAAGATTCTAATGACATCAAGATTAATTTTGATTTACCTAGAAAAAAAACTGATCCACTTCTATCAGCTGAAGAAGCAAAAAGTATTCAAGCTCTAATTGAAAATACTAACCTTAATATTTCATCAATTTCACAAAGAGCAGTTAAAACAAAACCAAAGCCTCCGTTCATTACATCTACTCTTCAGCAAGCTGCAAGTACTAGGTTGGGTTTTAATGTTAAAAGGACAATGAGGGTAGCACAAAAATTATATGAAAATGGTTTCATAACCTACATGAGAACTGATGCTCCTTCGTTATCTAAAGAGTCTATACAGGATGCAAGAGCATTTATTAGTGATGAACTTGGCTCTAGTTATTTAACGAATGCTCCAAGAATCTATTCATCACAGGAAAATGCGCAAGAAGCTCATGAAGCTATTAGACCAACGAGTGCTTCTAGGAAACCTGGAATGATAACTTCATCATCAGATGAGGAGCAGCGATTATATGAACTTATTTGGCAACAATTCATAAGTTCTCAGATGCCAGATGCAGAATATTTATCAACTTCAGCAAAAGTAAATCTAGAAGGATATGAATTTGTTGCTAGAGGTAGAGAGGTTGTATTTGATGGATTTACCAAAGTCATTCCGCCACGTAAAGATGAAGATGCAATCTTGCCCCCACTTGCAGAAGGAGATAACTTAAATCTTGTTGATCTAAAAAACGAAAAGAAGTTTACAAAACCACCCGCCAGGTTTTCTGAAGCCGCACTTGTTAAAGAACTTGAAAAAAGAGGTATTGGTAGACCATCAACTTATGCAAACATTATTTCTACCATTCAAGACAGGGGCTATGTATCGATTGAGAACAGAAGGTTCTTTGTTAAAAAAATAGGAATGATTGTTTCAGATAGGCTAGTGGAAAGCTTCGATGACATTATGGATTACGGTTTTACTGCAAACTTTGAGACACAACTTGATGATATTGCGAATGGAACTAAGGATTGGATTACAGTATTAAACTCATATTATGAAGCGTTCCAAGATGATTTAAAAAATGCCTCTGATCCAGAAATGGGAATGAGAGGTAATAAGGCAACTCCTACTAATATTAATTGTCCTCAATGCGGAACAAATAAACTAAATATCAGAAATGCAAGCAACGGAGTTTTTCTTGGATGTGCAGGATACAGATTGGAAGGGGATGAACAATGCAAAAAAACACTAAACTTAATTTCTGGTGATGAAGCTATAAGTGTTGATGATCAAGAAGAAGCAGAAAATTTAGTTATTAAAAAGAGATGTCCTCTCTGTGATACTAGTATGGATAACTATCTAATTGATGAGCACCATAAGTTGCATGTTTGTTCAAATAATCCTGACTGCAAAGGTGTCGTCGTTGAAGAGGGTAACTTTAAGATCAAAGGATATGATGGCCCAACATTGGAATGTCATAAATGCGGAGCTTATATGCAGCTTAAAACAGGTAGGTATGGCAAATACTTTGGTTGCAGCAACGATAATTGCGGTGCTACAAGAAGATTGCAAAGAAATGGAGATCCTTATCCAATATTTATGGATCCAATTGCATTAGAAGATCTTAAGTGTAAAAAAGTTGATGACTATTATCTTTTAAGGGATAGCCTTAAAGGGTTATTTCTAGCAGCTAGTCAGTTTCCTAAAAACAGAGAAACAAGAGCACCTTCTGTAGAGGAATTAAAGATGGCAGGTAGTCAACTACCGGAAAAACATCAATACCTTTTAACAGCTCCAAGTCATGCTGAATCAGGTCATCCATATATCATTAGATACAATAAGGTTGAGGATGTTCATTATCTATCAGCCGAAAACGAAGGAAAAAAAACTGGAATTAGCTCAACATTTGAATCAGGTACCTGGGTAACAAAGTCCAAAAAATAGCCTTTTAAAAAATTATCTTTATGTTAAGGTCAATATATGTCTAATTATCTCGAACTAACACAATTATCAGATGGGACAATCGTCCTTAGAAGATCAGATGATCATGAAAATCCAATTGTTAAAATTGAATTTGGTAAAGAATCAAAAGACTTTTTGAATGGAGAAGAATTAGCTGTAGCTAAAGAAATGATCAGAGCTGGGATAGAGAGCGTGAGCGGAAATGTTATAGACTTTGACGAGTTTTTTGACTCAAAAATGCAACGTGTTTCCAAAAAGCCAGTTACAGTGCATTAATTTTTTCTTATTAATCCTATACCTATACCTTCAACTTCTGCAGATTCGTTTCTGAGATCTATATGAATTGGATCAAAGTCTTTGTTAGCAGGCTTAAGCAATAATTTATGATTTTCTTTAAAAATATATTTTAAAGTAACATCATCTTCGGTTCTGACGACAACCAAATCACCATTTTTGAAATCATTAGTTTTATGAATGGCCACTAGATCATCCTCATAGATTCCATCCTCTATCATTGATAGCCCTTTGACCTTAAGAAAATAATCTACGTTTCTAGAAAATAAACTGGGATCAACATTAATCTCTCTTTCTATATTTTCAGATGCCAAAGTTGCAGAGCCCGCTGCTACCAAGCCAATAACTGGAACATTTCCAACTGATGAGCTTTTTTTGTTTTTAATGCTGATTCCTCTTGAAGAACCGCCGGCAATGGAAATGATGTTTTTCTTTTCCAAAGCGCGCAGATGACTCTCTGCAGCATTTGGAGATTTAAAGCCTAATTTTTGACAAATTTCAGCTCTTGTAGGCGGGAATCCTGTTTTATTAATGCTTTCTTCTATACAATTTAGAACTTTAGATTGTTGTGCAGTTAAGTCTTTCATAATTTAAAAAATACTATATATTTATACAGTATAAAAATTTATTAAACATTATGCAACCAGAACGTTCAAAACTAACTATTGGCATATCATCAAGAGCTTTATTCAATCTAAATAATAGCCATGAAATATTTATAAATGAAGGAGTTGATGCCTATAAAAATCATCAAATCAAGAATGAAAATAAGATACTTGAACCTGGTGATGGTTTTAGCTTGGTTAAAAAGATTTTAAATCTTAATAGTTATTTCTCCGATGATCAAAGAGTTGAAGTCGTCCTGTTATCAAGAAACACAGCTGATACCGGCCTGCGAGTATTTAATTCGATAGAAGAATATGGACTCAACATTTCTAGGGCAGTTTTTTGTGGAGGAGAGAGCCCATATAAATATGTGGAAGCTTTTGAAGTTGATCTTTTTTTATCAGCTAGCACACAGGACGTTAAGAGGGCAATTGAAAATGGAGTTGCTGCAGCAAAAATTCTTTCATCAAAATCCAGACCACTGTCTAAAGACAAAGAATTAAGAATTGCCTTTGATGGCGACTCAGTAATATTTTCTGACGAAGCAGAAAAATTATTTGAAGAGAAGGGTTTAAAAGCATTTCTAGAAAATGAAAAGCAATCTAGGTCTCCCCTAAAAGCTGGTCCATTTAAGTTATTTCTTGTCGAGCTAAATAAAATCCAGTCTGAATTAGATCCAGATGATTGTCCTATTAGAACAGCATTGGTAACTGCTCGATCAGCCCCTTCGCATAAAAGAGTTATTGAGACCCTGAGAGATTGGGGTGTCAGAATAGATGAGTCACTTTTTTTAGGTGGGATGGATAAGGGAGAGTTTTTATCCTCTTTTAATGCAGATATTTTTTTTGATGATCAACATAAGAATATTGAAGAGGCTTCTGATAAAGTAGCAGCAGGACATGTTCTGTACGGTGTAAAAAATAAATGAAAATTGCTTGCTTTGATATGGAGGGCACACTAACTCCTGAAATTTGGGAACAAGTTGCACTTGATACCGGTATCGAAGGTTTCAATAAAACTACTAGAGATATTCCAGATTATGGTAAGTTGATGGATTTTAGACTAGATTTAATGGCATCAAATAATCTAGGCATTTCTGATATTCAAAACGCAGTTAATAAACTTGATTTACTAGATGGTGCAAAAGATTTTCTTGACGAGATCAAAGAGAGTTTTCAGGTTGTTATTTTATCTGATACATTCCATGAATTTGCATCACCTCTAATGAAGAAGATGGGTTATCCATTATTGCTTTGTCATAAGTTAGATATTGACCAGAATGGGTCAATAAAAGGCTACAAACTTAGGCATACTAAAGCAAAGCGACAAGCCATAGAAGCTTTTCAATCAATAGGCTACCAGTGCCTAGCGGCAGGCGACTCATACAATGATATTCAGATGTTTGATGTTGCAGATCATGCTTTTTTTATGAATGCTCCAGAAAAGATCGCAATGGAATTTCCTAAAATACCTTCCTTTAATAAATATGATGATCTTAAAAAAGCTTTTTTAGAAGTCGTATGAAAATAAAAAAAGACTTAAGCCTTGGCGGTTATGAAAGACCTAAACTTGTGGTTCCAAATAAAGAATCAAAGCTACTTCTTCATAGTTGCTGTGCTCCATGTGCTGGAGAAATTATGGAAGCAATTGCGTCATCAGAGATTGAAACAACTGTTTTTTTCTATAATCCAAACATTCATCCCAAGGAAGAGTATGAGATACGCAAAGATGAAAATAAAAGATTTTGTGATCAGTTAGGCTTTGAATTTATTGATGCTGATTATGATAAGGAAAACTGGTTTGAGCGAATTAAAGGGCTTGAAAATGAGCCTGAAAGAGGTGCCAGATGTACAAAATGTTTTGATATGAGATTTGAACGCTCAGCTTTATTTGCACATGAACATGACTTCCCAACATTTGCTACCACACTTGGAATTTCAAGATGGAAAGATATGAAACAAATTAATGACAGTGGTCATCGAGCTGCATCAAGGTATCAAAAAGTAAACTATTGGGATTTTAATTGGAGAAAACAAGGTGGCTCATCAAGAATGATTGAAATTTCAAAGCGAGAGAACTTTTATCAACAAGAATACTGTGGATGTGTTTACAGTTTGAGAGACACTAATAAGTGGAGAATGTCTCAAAACAAGCCTCGTATAATTAGAGGCATTAAATTCTATAATTAATTTGGGAAATTGAATACCGAGGGATTACAATACCTGCTCGATGGAAAGTCCAGGGAAAAGATTTAGAAAAGCTATAGCAGATAATAATCCATTGATGGTAGTCGGTGCAGTAAATGCGTATTGTGCAAAAATGGCGGAAAAAGCTGGCCATAAAGCCCTTTATCTTTCTGGAGCAGGTGTTGCTAATGCATCTTTTGGATTACCTGATTTAGCCATCACAACTCTAAATGATGTTGCTGAAGACTCAAGAAGAATCACGCAAGCAACTGATCTACCTCTTTTAATTGATATTGATACAGGCTTTGGTGGTGCATTCAGTATTAGTCGCACTATAAAAGAAATGATTGCTGCCGATGTTGCGGCAGTTCATATCGAAGACCAGGTTACTCAAAAAAGATGTGGCCATAGACCAAACAAAAGTCTTGTCGATAAAATTGAAATGAGTGATCGAATAAAGTCTGCAGTTGATGGTCGAACAGATGAAAGTTTTTTCATCATGGCAAGAACTGATGCATATGCAACCGAAGGTATGGAAGGAGCTATAGATAGATGTACAGAGTACATCGCTGCTGGAGCTGATGGGTTATTTTTAGAAGCTGTTCATAGTCTAGAGGATTACAAGCAATTAAAAGACGCGTTACAAGTTCCTGTTCTTGCAAACATTACTGAATTTGGAAATACACCACTTTTTACGGCAGAGGAACTTGCATCAGTTGGAGTTGATATAATGCTCTTTCCTTTATCTGCTTTTAGAGCAATGAATAAAGCAGCAGAGTCTGTATATCAAGACATCTTTACTAATGGGTCGCAGGCAAATTCTGTAGAAAATATGCAGACAAGAGATGAACTATACGAGTATTTAAACTATCATTCATTTGAAGAAAAATTAGATGAATTGTTCAAACGTAAGGGGAATAAATAAATGGTTAAGAAGTTAGAGGGAGCAGGACTCAGAGGTCAAGTTGCAGGTGAAACATCGCTCTGTACTGTTGGGCAAGAGGAAGGATTGGCTTATAGGGGTCATAAAATTGAAACCCTTGCTGAAAAAGCTAGCTTTGAAGAGGTTGCTTATCTATTACTTTATGGGAAATTACCTAATCAATCAGAACTTGATTCATACAAAGAGCTTTTGAAAGGACAAAGAGACCTGCCTCAGGAACTCAAAGAGGTATTAAAAAAAATACCTGCCAGTGCTCATCCCATGGATGTAATGCGAACTGGTACTTCTATGCTTGGTAACCTCGAAGCAGAAGGAGACTTCTCAAACCAATTAAATTCAATCAATAGAATGGTTGCAACCATGCCTTCAATTGTTACTTATTGGTATAAGTATTCTCACGATGGGGAGGATATCTCCTTAGTTAATGATGAGGACACCATGGCAGGTCATTTTCTTCACATTCTCCACGGGAAAACACCTTCAGATTTATTTAGAAGAGTGATGGATGCTTCGTTAATTTTATACGCAGAACACGAATTTAATGCTTCAACCTTTACAGCAAGAGTTTGTGCTTCGACTATGTCAGATATTCATTCGTGTGTTGTTGCAGCCATTGGCTCTTTAAGAGGTCCACTTCATGGTGGAGCAAATGAAGCAGCTATGGAAATGATAGAGAATTGGAAATCAAGAGAAGAAGCTAAAGACAACATCTTAAAAATGCTCGCCAACAAAGATAAGATTATGGGTTTTGGTCATGCTGTTTATTCTGAAAGAGATCCTAGAAACGCAGTTATTAAGGAATTCTCAAAAAAGCTTGCCGAAGCTTACGGTGACGATAACCTTTATCAGGTTAGTGAAGAAGTCGAGACTGTCATGTGGGACGAAAAGAAACTTTTCCCAAATGCAGACTTTTTTCATGCATCAGCTTATTTTTATATGGGGATTCCAACAAAACTATTTACCCCGATCTTCGTCATGTCGCGAGTGACAGGATGGACCGCTCACTGTATGGAGCAAAGAGCGAATAATAGAATCATCAGGCCAAGTGCTGACTATACAGGACCTGAGTCATCTGAATGGATCAACATAGAAGATAGAGAATAATGTCTAATAACGTTGATATAAATGTCCGCTCAGGATACGACTCCCTATTAACAGAAATTGCCCAATATGTTTCGGATTATGATGTTAATTCTGATTTAGCACTTGAAACAGCAAAGAATTGTTTAATTGATACAGTAGGCTGTGGTCTGCTTGCTTTAACTTTCCCTGCATGTACAAAAATGTTGGGTCCGGTAGTTCCTGGCACCGAAGTTCCTCATGGAGTAAGAGTGCCTGGCACCAACTTTTCACTTGATCCTGTAAAAGGTGCTTTTGACATTGGTTGCATGATCAGGTGGTTGGATTACAACGACACATGGCTTGCTGCTGAATGGGGTCATCCATCAGATAACTTGGGTGCAATTTTAGCTGTTGCAGATTTTTTATCTCAAAAAAATATAGCAGATGGAAAAGATCCTCTAATGATGAAAGATGTTTTGCAATCTATGGTTATGGCACATGAAATTCAAGGAGTTTTGGCACTAACAAACAGTTTTAATAGAGTCGGCTTGGATCACGTTGTTTTAGTTAAGGTTGCATCAACAGCTGTTGCTACAAAATTACTGGGTGGTAATTTTGAACAAATTAGAGATGCCATTTCTCAAGCTTGGGTTGATGGTCAAAGCTTGCGTACTTATCGTCATGCACCAAATGCAGGCTCAAGAAAAAGCTGGGCTGCTGGTGATGCTACTAGTAGAGCTGTGCGGCTAGCAATGATTACTCTTAGTGGCGAGATGGGTTATCCAAGTGTTCTTTCTGCGAAAACCTGGGGTTTTGAAGACGTGCTCTTTAACGAACAGCAACTTTCTTTATCACAGCCTTTTGCAACGTACGTAATGGAGAATGTTTTATTCAAAATTAGTTTTCCAGCTGAGTTCCATGCCCAAACAGCCGTAGAGGCTGCAGTGACTTTGCACAGTCAGATTAAAGATAGGCTTTCAGACATTCAGCAAATTGAAGTAACAACTCATGAATCAGCCATAAGAATTATCTCAAAAGTTGGTGAGCTAAATAATCCTGCTGATCGAGATCATTGTTTGCAGTACATGATTGCCATTGGTCTAATACATGGAGACCTCATTGCTGAGCATTATGAGGATGATGTGGCTGCAGATCCTCTGGTGGACGAGCTTAGAGAAAAGATGGTTATTAAAGAGGACAAACGCTACACAGAAGAATATCTCGAAGCTGATAAACGCTCGATTGCCAATAAAATTCAAATCTTTTTTAATGATGGTTCTTCCACTGATGCTGTTGAGGTGGAATACCCTATTGGGCATAAAAGAAGACGTGAGGAGGGCATCCCAGTCCTTGAGAAAAAATTTAAAACCAATTTAGAAAAAATCTACGATGCTGAGCATGCTAAATCTATTTTTGATAAGTGTTCAGATCTTGGATCTTTGAGTCAAATGTCCGTTATAGATTTTCAAGAATTATTTGCCTTAGAAAATAATCCTTTCTAGATCAGAACTCTGAAGGAATAAACCTCATTGCCTCTTGGCTAAATAAAAATGTTTGGTCTGCAAAATGA
>VMHT01009481.1_pt1 | contig 145030 bp, 196 predicted proteins | sample 4693611 | NCBI WGS metagenome assembly VMHT01 (sample SAMN12280063, study PRJNA550983) | marine metagenome | isolation source: seawater sampled from same location over 5 years 0.02-0.2 micron viral filtrate | place: USA: collected off the coast of southern California halfway between the port... ... | reverse complement strand
CCTTTAACTAATCAAGACATAAAAGAACATGGTCATTGGACAAAGATATTTTTCTTTGACCCATCATATATAAAAGCAAAAGAGGGTGATACTACTGTTATCATGGATATTGATATGCAATGGAAGAAAGACCCGTCACCTGTGCTCACATACCCAGTAAAACTTGGTGAGTTTGTTTCTATGGATAGATGGTGGAAAAGTGATGATATGCCAATCAGCGGTAACTTATATAAGTTTAACTCACATGATTTTAAGTTTGTATATGATAACTATATGGAAGACTACAAGAAACATAAGAAGTATTATTACGAGAATAAAATAGTAGAGATGCCACAAGAAGGTGAACAGTATTTTGTTTATGATCAGATAAAAAATAAATCACCTTGGTTTAATGTGAAACTACAACCAGCAGAATGGTGTATGAAAATTCACTTGAAGAATGAAGAGAGACAAAAAAGTTACGAGGATAAATTTAAAACTGCTACTGGTAAGGAGTATGGTAAGTGTATATTTGATGCGATATGGACTTATGAAAATATAAAATGAACATAATATTTGGAGCAGGTAAATTTAGTAATGTACATCTTAAAGTATTAAAAGAAAAAGGAATACATAAAGCTATACTTGCAAAAAAATCATCTTGGACAGATAAACAAAAACAAGAGTTTAAAAATAAACATGATGACATGAAACTCTTCTTTGATAATCAACCAAATATTCATAATGAAACAATTCATATAGTTACCCCTAGCAAAACACATGCGAAAGTTTTATACGAAAATAAAAATGCAAAAAAAATTTTTATTGAAAAACCAGCAGTTTTATTTAACTCAGATAGTGATTATATATTAAGTAATAAAGTAAATGAATTAATATGGCAATATGGATTAGTTGTATATCAAAATGATTGGTTGTCACAAACATTACATTATAGAATTAATAAAGAAAAACCTAATTCAATAGATTTTACGTATCATGTTAAGAACCCTGATAACGAAGATCATATAACAGAGATAGCAAGTCATGCTATGATACTGTTAAGTAAATGGTGTAGTGTTAATAGTAAAATTAAATTAAACTTTGAAAGTATTGGTGATCAATATACTGTTTTAAATTTTACAATAGATGATATAAAAGTTCATTTAAATATGTCAAATGGATTAAGAGATAAAAGTTTTTGGTCATTAAAAATAGACGATGAGTATTTTTCTACAGATAATATAGGACATGCTTTAATGTCAAATACAATGAATGTAATGTTGAAAGATTTAAAACCTTTTACTGATTGGTATGACTCTAGTTGGTTAATACATAAGCTTAGATTAATAAAAGATGAAGATTTATATCAAGAGCATTTGAAAGGATATTATGAAAAGAATAAAGAAACTAGAACCAAGTATTAATCCAGCTACATTTAAAGATGGTAGAGGTATAATACAAACTTACTTTCCTCAAGATAAAAATATTGTAGAATGGAATTACATTGTAACATTAAAAGGTTCCATAAGAGGACATCATTATCACAATGAGTTTGATGAATACGTTATGTTTGTAGAGGGTGAAGGCGTATATACTGAATACACGAATGATAAAGAGGAAGTAACAACAGTAAGTGCTGGCACTTGTTTATATATACCATCAGGTGTTCCTCATACATTTTATCCTACAGCAGACTGTAAGATGGTAGCAATGATTACTAAACGTTGGGATGATTGTAAAGAACCAATAACTAAATTTAAAATAAAATGAAGAAAGCTATAATATTTGGTATAACAGGTCAAGATGGTTCTTACTTAACAGAATTATTATTAAAAAAAGGTTATATAGTTCATGGCGTTATAAGAAGATCATCTACTTTTAATACGTCAAGATTAGATCATATCTATCAAGAACCATTTCAAAAAGATAGAAACTTTATACTTCATTATGGGGATGTAACAGACTCTTTATCAGTATCAAGAATTGTAAAAGATATACAACCAGATGAAATATATAATTTAGCAGCTCAATCTCATGTTGCAGTATCTTTTGAGATACCTGAATACACAGCAAACGCAGATGCTATTGGTCCATTAAGAATTTTAGAAGCAATTAAGTTTCATGGATTAAAAACAAAATTTTATCAAGCTTGCACCTCAGAAATGTATGGTTCAAGTCCGTCACCACAAGATGAAAATACGCCAATGCATCCAGCAAGTCCTTATGGTGTAGCAAAACTATATGCATATTGGATTACTAAAAACTATAGAGATGCGTACGGCATCTTTGCTTGTAATGGAATATTATTTAATCATGAAAGTCCTAGACGTGGCGAAACTTTTGTTACAAAAAAAATAGTTTCTGCATTGACTAAAATAAAAAATACAGAACCTAAAATATTATATCTTGGAAATTTAGAAGCTAAAAGAGATTGGGGTCATGCAAAAGATTATGTTGAGGCAATGTGGTTAATGTTACAACAAGATAAACCAGATGACTTTGTTATTGCAACAGGTAAACAATACTCTATAAAAGACTTTGTTAATATGACAGCAGATGAATTAGATATGGATATCACTTGGAAAGTTGGAGAGGACGGTGAGGAAAGAGGTTATTATAAGAATAAAGCTGTTGTTCAATGCAGTCAAAAGTATATCAGACCTTTAGACGTAAATACTTTAATGGGTGATGCCACTAAAGCAAAACAAATATTAAATTGGAAACCTAAACACGATATAAAATCTTTGATAAAGGATATGATAAACAATGCTTAACATAGTAGTGACAGGTGGAAATGGATTTTTATTAGGTAACTATATTAAAGATTATAATCATAATTTTATTGCACCTAGAAGTGCAGATGTTAATTGGGTTACAGGCAAAGGTATCGATACTCTACCAGATGAACCAGATGTCTTTATTCATAGTGCTGCAATATATGGTGGATTACCTTTTAATCAAAACAATCCAAAAAGGGTATTACTAGACAACACTAAAATGAGTGTAAACGTATTTGAATATATTTTTAGAGCAAAACCAAAAAAAGTTATAATGATAGGTAGTTGTTGTGCATATCCAAATAGAGATGAAAAATTTACAGAGGATATGTTAGGAGAAGGTAGACCACAAAGTACAGTTGAGTTATACGCAATGAGTAAGTTGTGGCATTTAGCTGCGTGTGAACGTTTAGTAGATGATTGGACTTGTTTAGTACTAGCAAACATGTATGGTTTAGGTGAGATATACAAACATGAAGAGTCCTCACATGTTATTGGTTCGATAACAAAAAAGATAATGAAAGCAAAAAAGGATAATACAGATGTTCAATTACTAGGAACTGGCACACCCACAAGACCTTTAGTATATGTAAAAGATGTATGCGATGTAATAGACTTCTTTGCCACAAGTCGTTATACACCAAATGGTGCATATAACGTAGGAGAGGAAGAGGGTATGACTATAAAAGAAATGGCAGAAACCATAGCAGATGTATTGCAATTTAAAGGTAAAATTTTATGGGGTGACCCTAAAGATAATGGTTCATTACACAGAGCCATGAGTTATGATAAGTTAAATAAAATACATCCTTATAGAATAAGGACTAAATTAAAAGAAGGTTTAAATGAAAGTATTAGTTTTATCAGCTCACCCAGATGATTTAGAATTATCTTGTGGTGGTACAATTTCTAAAATGAAATCTATGGGTGCAACTATAGATAACTTTATTCTTTGTCCTTATCAAGATCATAAAAAATATTTAATTACAACATCAGCGATATTAGGATTTAACCCAATACTAAACGAAGATAAAGAAAGACCTAAACTAGATCATAACTTAATAGGCAAGATAGAGAAACAATTAGATATGTCAAGTTATGATTTACTCATAACACATTGGAAAGAGGACTGGCATCAAGACCATAGAATATGTCATGAAGTAGGAAACACTTTGAGACGTAAGCAACCTTTAGAAGTTTGGTACATGAACGCCTTTCCTTACTGTCAAAAATATACATCTTTTGAAGCAAATGTGTTTTCTGATATATCAGATCATGTAGTAAATAAGACACAAGCAATAGAATGTTATAAAAATGTTGACCCAAAATGGGCAAGTAAAGTAGAAGATATGTCAAGATTTAGGGGGTCTTTTATCAACGTAGAACACGCAGAGGTCTTTAAGGCAGATACCATATTATTCTAATATAAATAACTTATATTATGGATTTGTTTTTTACACTTCTAGTCGAGTTTGGATTACCTGTAGCATCAGCTACTGTAATGGGTGTTTTCATATACATCATCCTCAAATACATATTAGAATCTGTAATTGGTCAAGTCAATAGTATTCATGGAATAATCATGGGTCTAGATAATAGAATAAAGACTATGAATAACGACATGATAAAACTAGACGTACAAATATCAGAAGCTTTAGATTTAAAACAAGATGAAGATAGGATTGCTAGAGCAGATGGTAAGAAAGATGCGAGGAAAGATTAATGAGTAAAAATAGATTAGACATATCAGATAATACCGCCATCAGTATGCCAGTCAGAAACATGCTTGCCATAATCGGAGCTGTGGGTGTAGGAGTGTGGGCTTACTTTGGTGTGTTAGAGCGTATCACAATGTTGGAGACTAAATCTCAACTAGCAGAAAAAGATTTGAACGCACACGTTGAGAGATTAGAAACTGACTTAACAAAAAATACAGAGTTTAGAATTAAATGGCCAAGGGGTGAAATGGGTTCATTGCCAGCTGACGGAGAGCAGTTCATGTTGATCGAGGACCTTTACAAGACCACCGAGAAGATAGAGAAACATATCGAGGACATGGCAAACAATAAAATTAACATAGAGTTTTTAAGAAAACAAGTTGACAAGATGATGACTGATATTGAAGAGTTAAAAGATGCTGATAGAGAAATAGTTTACAAAAACGGAAACGGAAATTAATGATAGAGGTAGTAGTAGCTTTATTAATGATCGTCAATTCAGAGATCAAGGAGCACCGAATACAACCATCGCTTTCTGAATGTTTAAAAGGAAAGAGACAAGCAGAGAGGCAGTATTCTCAAGGTGTTAGATATCAATGCTTAAAATCAAAAGCAGAGCTTGAAACAAATATTGATGGTTCTTTAACAATCAAAGCCTTGATAATGGAATAATGACAGTTGTTGAAATACTAAATCAATATGGATTTGCCACACTAGCAGCTGTGGCTATGGGATACTTTATATATTTCATATACAGATTTACTACAGAAAATATCAAGAAGAAGTTAAGTGAGGCAAATGTCGCACTAATTGGATTACTAGATAGAATTAGAATGCTAGATAATGACTTAATTAGACTACGATCTAAGTTACAAACGGCAAGACAGATCAAAGAAAATCAAAAAAAGAAAAAAGATTAATCACCCATTTTCCTAAATAATAGTACTATGAAAACACTTAATATGGTGTTTATGGGCCTATTGTTTTATGTGTTTTCGACTTCCATAATCACAGCTTCAGAATTGGTACATGAATTTAAGAATCCGTCATTTAGTGGTAATGGGTATTCTAGTCATGTATTATCTATTGAACAATTACAGTACAATAGAGAGAAACAAGTAAAAGATGATGCTAAATCTGCAGCTGCGGCAGCAGAGAGAATTGAGAAAAATACTACTATCAATAAGTTTATTAAGAACGTTGAAAGTAGAATATATGCTAACTTATCCAAACAGTTAGTTGATAACATGTTTGGTACTACTTGCGACAGTAGTACAACAACATGCCCAACAAGTGGTACAGCTACTGTTGAGGGGTCAACAATATATTGGGTTAAAGATAGCACTACTGAGATTATTACTTTGACAATAACAACACCAGATGGTGCCGTAACTACAATGTCTGTACCATTAGGTGATTTTAACTTTTAAGGGTGTATGAGATTATTATTAGTATTGCTATTAGGATTTATATTATCAGGTTGTGCGTCAACTCAATCTAATAAAATAAAACATGGTGCTGAACCTTTTATTGAGGGAACAACAACACTTGAAAAGTTAAGAGAGATACCTGATTTAGATAATCAACCGCAAATAACAATTGCGGTATACGAGTTTACAGATCAAACTGGTCAGAGAAAACCTAATCCAAAGTTTTCTCAACTGTCAACAGCAGTTACGCAAGGACCAGATGTTTGGGTTATATCTGCTTTAAAAGCAGTTAGTAATGGAGATTGGTTTAAAGTTGTAGAGAGAAAAGGTTTAAGTAATCTAGTTAAAGAAAGACAACTTATAAGATCAACAAGAGAATTATACGATGGCGAAACAGAAGCAAACAATCAATTAAAACCATTGGTGTTTGCTGGATTAATTATAGAAGGTGGTATTGTAGGATATGACAGCAATGTTGCAAGTGGTGGCGTTGGTGCAAGATATTTTGGAATAGGAATAAGCGAACAATATCGTACAGACCAAGTAACTGTTTCGTTAAGACTTGTTGCAGTACAAACAGGTGAAATATTATTATCTGTTTCAGCGACAAAGACCATTGCTAGTTATAGCAAAGGTGGTGATGTATTCAGATTTTTAGATATGAGTACAAAGGCATTAGAATTTGAGTCAGGTCAAGCAACAAATGAACCTGTTAATTATGCAATAAGAACAACAATAGAACACGCCGTACTACAAATGATTTACGAAGGTGTAAATAAAAAATTGTGGAAAATGGAAGGCGTCAAAGGAATAAGACATGAGTAAAATACTTACTTTGGTTATGTTTATGTTGATGACAGTTTCGTCATACGCTAACGACATTTATGTTACACAGTCAGGTAACACTTTGACTTTTGACGTTTTACAAGACGGACAGAATAACACAATTGGTTCATCTGGTACACCATCAACTGTTACAGGTGCTACTACAAATATGAACATTGATCAAATTGGTAACTCTAACGTATTAACCTTTGATATTAATGGTGCATCATACACAGGTACATTTAGCACGACTGGTAACAGTAACGATATTGATTTAAAATGTGATAGTGGTGGGTCTAACTCATCGTGTGCTAACGTTACAGCATCAATTGTATGGGTTGGTTCATCTAACGATATTGACATAGACGTTGGAGAAACAGCAGATGCAACAGGTGCTACAATTAACATATCAGGTGCGTCTGGTTCAGACTCAAACGTTGTGGCTGCAACGATAGATGGTACAAGTGTTATCTTTACTTTATCAGTAAACGGTGACACAAATAATTTCTTGGTTGATATAGACGGAGATGGTGACAGTATAGGTCATACTTACATACACACACATACAGGTTCTATTGCAGACGTAGATATTACACAATCAGGTATATACGATAATATGATAACATTAACAACAAGTGGTGATAACCACAATATCGATATTATACAGAGAGACTAATATGGGTACATTAACATTTATATTATTTGTAGGAATGGTAATATATGCGGCTCGTAAGTTTTACACTTGGGTTCATAGTCTTAACCCTTATATCTTTACAAAGTAGTCTTGCATCTATAGGTCAAGTTTCTTTATACGAAGGTAATGCAGCTATCGATAGAAAAGATGGCGATCAAGGTATTACTGTAGAAAAAGATTTAGATGTATTTTCATATGATACTGTAAAAACAGGTAATGGCAAAGTTGGTATAGAATTTATCGATAATACTAGAGTTGACGTTACTGAACATTCTAAACTTCTTATTGATGAATTTGTTTATGACCCAAATACTAAAAAAGGTAAACTTTCATTAAAAGCAAAACTAGGCACAGTAAGATATGCCTCAGGTCAAATTGCAAAAAACTCAGCGACAGATGTATTAATAACAACACCAACAGCTACAATTGGTGTTCGTGGTACAGACTTTACGATGACAATAGATGAGATAGGTTCATCTACAATTATATTACTACCAAGTTGTGATACAAATGGTAATTGTTTTGTTGGAGAGATTAGTGTTGAGTCAGATGCTGGTCAAGTAATATTAAATCAAGCATTTCAAGCCACAGTTGTTGATACGGTTTCAAGTAAACCATTGAAACCTGTAATGTTAGATTTAGACGAAGAGATGATTGGTAATTTACTAATCATATCTAAACCAGCTGCAATAGAACAAATGCAAAATGAAGAAGGTTTAAATGAAGTTGCAGATGCATTAGACATTGACTTTTTACAATTTGATGATTTAGAAGTTGATTATCTTGAGGAAGACGAAAGTCAATTTGCAACAGGTCTTGATATAGATTTCTTAGAACAAAATTTTTTAGTAGATATTCTAAAACAATTAAACAAAGAACTAGCAAAACAAATGAGATCAGAGTTTGACAAGAAAAAAACTTCTGGTGACATAACATTAGGAAAGAACCCAGAAACTGGTGTGATTATATTAGACGAAGACCCTCAATGGGTATGGATTAGAGAAGATGCATCTGGTTCATATATAGAATTAAGACTAGACAAAGAGTATGGATATATCCTAAATATAGTACAAGGCGAGTTTGAACAATACGATTTCGAACTTGGAGGAGCAGAAAATGTTATCACTATTCAGCAAATTAATTAGCATAACTTTATTATTTGTATTGGTTTTATTACATAATTCTAACGCTAATGATTTAACAATTACTGTTACAACATCAGCAGGTGGTACTCTAAATACTCTACAAGATGGTCAAAATAATGATATAGATTTTGATATACAAAGTATGAATGGTTTTATTATTGATTTAGACCAAGTTGGAAATAATAATAACATTGACATTGATGTTGATGGCAGAAATAGTAATGGTTCATCTATGTACATTAATCAATCAGGTAATAATAAAAGTTACTCTGGTAATTTTTGGTGTGGACATGCTTACTGTACTATGACAGTAAATCAATAATGAAATTTTTAACACATTGGACTACAGCATTTATAACATTATTTTTTCTTACATACGTAGGTTTACAAGATATATCATTTAAAGAAACTCTAAGACTTAAATCATTTGATTATCTTCTAGCAAATGAAGAGAAGTCGCAATCTCAAGACATAACAATCATAACAATAGACGAACAAGCGATAGAGAAGTATGGTCAATGGCCTTGGCCTAGAGAAACACTTGCTAAACTAATTATAGATTTACGACAAGCACAAACAGGTATAATTGTTATGCCTATCTTATTTTCAGAGTCAGATAGATTTGATGGTGATAAAGTATTTTGTGAAACACTAACTTATGGAACTGTCATAGCACAAACAGGTACAACACAAAAAAGAACATCTAACCCAGTACCAAGAGGAGTTGCAAAGATAGGAAACCCATTATCATTTTTATTTGAATGGCCTGGAATGGTTGGTCCATTACCAGAACTAGCAGAATGTGCTAATGGTGTAGGAGTAATTAATACAGCACCAGAGATAGATGGTGTTGTTAGAAGAGTACCATTATTAATGAAAATAGGTGATGAAGTATATCCTAACATGGCGATTGAAACAATAAGAGTTGCAGTAGGTGACCCTAGTTATCAAGTTAAGGCAGATGAGTTTGGTGTTATTGCAATGAGAGTACCTGGTTTCGATACAATCAAAACAGATGCAAATGCTAGAATATGGATTAGGTGGAACAAAAAGTTTAAAACTATATCAGCAGCTAGTAATGATTTTTCACAAGCTGCAGGTACCACAGTTATTATTGCAATGACGGCAGAGGGATTAGGTGGTGTAGTTGCAACACCAACTGGTGAACAATATGATTATACAATATCAGCAAACACACTACAAACTGTTTTAGATGGTGAAACTATCAAAAGATATGATGCATTTTATGAATTACTAATTGCATTTATAGTAGGTATTGCTATGATCGTTTTAGTAAGATATTCAGCATATTGGATAATAGGACTTGCAATTATATTTGTATCTGTAACATTACCTGTATATACAAATATGTTTTTTGTTCAAAACTTAATGTTAGTAGATGTAACATGGATACTACTTACATTTTTAGTAGTTGCTTTTCATAGTACGTTTTTAAGATTTATATTAGAGTTTAAATTAAAACAACAAATAAGAAAACAGTTTGAGAAGTATCTAGACCCTAGACAAGTAGCAATATTAGTCAAAGACCCTAGTAAATTAAAACTTGGTGGTGAAAGAAAAGAGATGAGTTTCTTGTTCATGGACATTGTAGGTTTCACACCAATATCAGAATACTATAAGAACAATGATGACCCAGAGGGATTGGTCAATGTCATTAACGATTATTTAAATCGTATGAGTAAGATAGTACTAAAGAATGGTGGAACGATAGACAAATACATGGGTGATTGTATCATGGCATTTTGGAACGCACCATTGGATTGTCCTAATCACGCAGAGATGGCAGTCAAGACATCTATTGAATGTGCTGAAGAGACAGATAGAATTAAGAAAGAGTTTAAGGAAAAAGGATTACCAGATATCAATATAGGTTCTGGTGTTAATACTGGTACTTGTATAGTTGGGAATATGGGTAGTGAGATGAGACTAGACTATTCTGTTATTGGGGATGCAGTTAATCTGGCCGCAAGACTAGAGGCACAAACTAGGAACTACAAAGACGAGAATGGTAAAGTTACACCTACTTTATATTCATCATATACAAAAGAACAATTAGAGAACATTAAATCAATAGAAGTAGATAAGATAAAGGTCAAAGGAAAAGAAGAATTGATTACAATCTTCAAACCCGATGTTTAGTATATACGAAAAAATAATAGGATATTGTATATTAGCTTACATGTGTTATATTTTGGTCTGTATGGTATTAGGTACTTTTGATCTCATATAAATAGGTCATGGCAAAAGGACTATACGGCAACACTCAAGATTATAGAAAATCAGCACCTAAGAAAACAACTATAGGTAGTAAGAAAAAAAGATATCACAAATCATCTTTAAATAAACAAAAAAGACGTAGATTAGGACTATAATCAAAGAATCACTAAAAATAGACACGCTCAGCGACACGCTAGCGGGCATTTTAACCCCTTTCCATAGTAAGATACCCCCCAAAAATACAGTAAAATCAACGTTTTTTAATGGTTGACAATACCCTCTATACCTGTTAGATTATAGGAGTAAGAGAGGTTATTATGAAAACAATAAAACAAGAAGAAATAGAAAGTCTAAAAAGAATAGAAGAGAGGATTGCTATTGCAAAGAAAAAACTCTTTTCTAAAGGAAAGACTTTATTTGAGATAATAAGTGAAAATTTGATTGACAAAGAACTAAAGGGAGGTTATAATGCAAATTAAATTAGGTGATATAATTACAGACGAAAAAGGTAGAACAGGTGAACTAAACAATATTGGTATCGCAATTAGAAAAGAAGATATCGCAGCTGAAGATGATAATTCTTTAAGTGCAAAAGAATATGATACTGATTTAGGATACACAGGTGCAGTAACATTTGGTGGTTCTAATTGGTGTTATTTCGATCAGATAAAAGAAGTATCAACAAAAGATGATTCAGATGTTGATATTGCAATTGAACAAGCAAATGAATGGTGGAAATAATATGAAAAACTTTTTAATAGGAGTTGTAATAACATTATTGATTATAACATCTACAGCTTCAATATTGGTTGTAAATAAATTAAATGATATTCAATCTTCTATAGAAGATTTAAAAGTTGCAACAGAATTATTAGAGGATAATTTAAATAAAAAAGTACATATCAAATCAGATAAGTTAGATACAGTACTAAATGATTTTATGATAAATGCTTTTAACGCAGCTAATCAAGAATTAATTAACAAAAACAAATAGGAGGTCTCTTGAGACAAGAACAATCAAAACCACGAAGACAATTTAAAAGTTTTAATAATTTTAATAAACCTTTTAAGAAAAAAGAGTTTAAAAAGTTTCCAAAAGATGAGGGATTAAAAGTAACAGTACGTGGTGATAAACCAGAAGACTTAATGAAGGCAATGAAAAGATTCAAAAGAATTGTAAAAGAATCTGGTATATTGCAAGAGTACAAAGATAAACAATACTTCCAAAAGCCATCAGAGAAAAAAAGACTAAGAAAAAAACAAGGTATTCAAAGGTGGAAAAGAGAAAGACAAAAAATATTCAATGAAAGAGGATATTAAAAAATCAACCAACATCATAAAAGGACCATGGACTCTTACAGAGACTATGAAGAAGAGAGCAGTTAATGCCTCTACAGATTGGGCAAAAAAAGAGAAAATGGCAGCAGACTTTGTGTTTGGCGAGGAACTAACAGAAGCGATATGTGTTAAGATGATACAATCGTTGAGTGATAATAAGGTTGATCTCGCAGATAAAGACTTTCAAAAATATCTTCCTTTTATCAATGAAACAATAAAAAGTTATATAATGAAAACTAAAGGATATACACATCCTTTACAAGATTTTATTAATGCAATTATGGTGAATACAACCCTTGACAATTCAACCACTTTAAATTATAATGTCTTAGATATAAAAATAATAAAAAGAATATTGAAAGACATTTATGGCAAAAAATAAAGAATATCACTTCTATAATGACTCTGGTTTTTCTGAAAAAGTTGAAGCATTAGGTTTCAAAAGAGCAGTAAAAACAATACAAAATAAACTAGATTTAAAAGAAAATAAATCTATTAATATAGAGTATATAAATAAAAGAGGAAATGAAATTAATCGTGCTGTCAAGTTACCGATAGGACGAAGTAAAAAATTAGGTAGGTGATATGATCATTCTTGACATGAATCAAATTAGTGTTGCTAGTTTGATGATGCAATTGAATATGGAAAAGTCGAATACTGTAGATGAAAATATGGTACGACATATGATTTTGAATTCTGTACGAATGTATAGAACTCAATTTGTAAAAGACTATGGTGAAATAGTTTTAGCATGGGATTCAAAACATTATTGGCGTAGAGATTATTTTCCTCACTACAAAAAGAATAGACGAAAAGCTAGAGATAAAGATGGCAAAGATTGGGAGTCTATTTTTAATTGTTTAAATAAAATTAAACAAGAACTAAAAGACTATTTTCCATATAAAAATATTGAAGTGCATGGTGCAGAAGCAGATGATGTAATTGCAACTTTAGTAAAAGAATATCCTAACGAGCAAATCATGATTGTGTCTGGTGACAAGGATTTCATACAACTACAAAAATTTTCTAATGTAAAACAATATAGTCCAATACTAAAAAAACACGTAAATGGTGAAGACCCTAACGACTATATAAAAGTACATATACTAAAAGGTGACCCGTCTGATGGTGTTCCAAATGTATTGTCTAACGATGATGTATTTGTAGAAGGTCTAAGACAAAAACCTTTAACAAAGAAAAAAATTGAAGCGTGGAAAGATGGCGATTTTACAGGTAAGATTGTTAATGATAATATTATACGTAATTATGAACGTAATAAAAATCTCATTGACTTAGAATGTATACCAAGTGAACTCTATCAAAATATTAAAACCACTTTTCAAGAAGCCAAATGTGGCGACAAAAGCAAAATGTTAACTTACTTTATTCAAAATAGATTAAAAGAGTTAACAGAATCAATAGGAGACTTTTAATGTCAAGAGAACCAATAACAAATAATATGGGCCAGGTCGTAGATAATAGTTCAGCAACACTATTATTCTCTGAGGTTTTAGACAAGGTACATAAAGCAAAAACAAAATCTCAAAAGGTTAAAATACTTAGAGATCATAACAACGCATCTTTAAGAATGGTTATCAAATCATCTTTCGACCCTAAAATAAAATGGGCGATGCCTAGTGGTGATGTTCCTTTTATGCCAAACGATGCACCTGCTGGTACAGATCATACAAGACTAGCGATTGAAGCAAAGAAACTATATCACTTTATTGAAGGTGGAGATAACGATACGCCTAAAGTTAAAAAAGAGAATATGTTTATTCAGATGCTAGAGGGATTGCATGAGTCAGAAGCTAAACTTATTATCGCAGCTAAAGATAAAAAGTTACATCAAGTTTACAAAGGATTAAGTAAAGAAGTTGTTAAAGAAGCTTTTAATTGGAATGATGACTTTGTAAATCCACAATCATAATGAACAAAACAGATTATATTGAAACTTATGAAAATAAATTAGATAGTAAAACATGTAACTCTCTAATATCTTATTTTGAACAAAACGCATTATGGGATACTTCAACTTTTTCATCTAATACAAAAAATACTGGTAATGATAGTGTTAGTATGAAAGAGTATTGGGTTACACCAAAAGATCAATACTATGATGTGTTATCAAAAGCTTTTAAGAGTGGCGTAGATGAGTATGTAAAAAAACATACTCGTATAACACCAGTTGCATACACAGCTTTTAGATTAAATCATTATACAGAGGGTGGCTTCATGAGAAACCATGTAGATAACATTTACAAAAGTCATGGTCAACAATATGGATATCCTCACTTAACTTCTTTAATATTTTTAAACGACAACTATGAAGGTGGTGAATTTGTAATGTGTGATGAAACATACAAACCAAAAATCAAGCAGGGTTCAGCAATTGTATTCCCTAGCAATTTCATGTTTGATCATGAAGTAAAAAAAGTTACAAAAGGAAATCGATACAGCGTAATGACGTGGATTATGTAATGACATATTGTAAAGGTAGACTTCAACATCAAAGAATATTCCCTACACACATTTTTTCATGCGATAATTTTTATCCATATCACGATGAGTTACTATCAGTTATTAATAAACAATACGATAATGATAAAACTTATGTTTTAAAAATTGATGGTACAAAAGAAAAATTAAATAACTGGCAATCAAAACCAGACTTACACAAATCAGAAAATTTTAAACAGTTTGCAGAATACTTAATTGAAGCAAACAAAGAAGTAATTAGAGATAAATTACAATACGAGTTTGATGATATTCGTATTACTGACATGTGGGCAAATCATTTAAAACCAGGTGAGTATCATCCACCACATACACATAGCAATAACGTATGGTCTGGTGTATGGTATGCAGACGCAGAGCAAACTTCTGGTATATGTTTTGCAGACCCAAAAGTTCAAGCAAATGTAATTGTACCGTCAAGTAAATCTAGTGTAGATAACGCAACAGTATTACAATACACGGCAAAAACGAATCGAATCTATCTATTTCCTAGTTGGTTATATCATTGGGTACCTGCTTTACAAGGGAACAAAACTAGAACATCTGTATCTTGGAACATACAACTTATAGGAAACGTAGGAAAATCAACACATTTTCAGAGTGCTTTTTTTGAATAACACCCTTGACAACATACCCTATATGTGGTATTATTAAGAATAAACAATAGAGAGGTTAATATGTACAAAGTAGAAAAAACAGCAGATACACTATTCAGAGGTGTTGATAACATGATGAACGGTGCCAAAGAAGACTATATTAAGATGTCAACTGTTGGTGGTAAAGAGTTATCAGGTTATTCAAAAGAACAAGTTGATGGTTGGGATGACAAGATCAAAGTAAAAGCTGGACAAAAGTATATCAAGATTGTGAGAGACAATTCTGTATTTGCGTTTGTTAATATTCACGATAATGATAGATTTAAAAAAGGTGATATCTTTAAAGCTGCGGGTTATAACAAACCTGCTTTAAATGCAGCCAGAGGAAATGTATTAGAGGGAAACTACCATATTCAATGGACAGGTCCTTTATATTTAAAATAATAGAGAGGTTAATATGAAACATTTATATGCAATAATATTTTGTCTATCAGCAATGTTTGCGGTAGGAAGTATCGAAGATTGTGGTGGTGCTTGTATGGGTAATGAAAATTACTTACTTGCAGGTGCATCTTTCGTAGTTATGATTTTGAGTGGTATCATGACTATTAAAAATCAATATAACTAATTTAGAGTTTGACTCTTGCGACCTCTCAACCTCTCATCATCAACGCAAGAGTCAGAGTACCCATATATTATGAGAGATTTGATCGGGTACTCTTTGGGGTGGAGTCATATCCACCCCATTTTTAATTTATGAATAAAAAAGAATTATTAAAAAAGAAATTAAAAGATCACTACAAATATATTAAGTCACTTGGAGTTAACATAGATATAGACACAGGTGAAATATGGAACAATTTTGACGGATACCCAATGCCAGATTTAACTTGTAGATCAACTTATCCTACAAGTGATAAAATAGTTGGGCCAACAAAGAAAAAAGTATATCCACAATTAGATTTGCCAGAAGGCAAGTGTGTAACGATTGCTTACAACAAGGGTGGATATCAATTGGTAGATAAGGAAGATTTATGAAACTAGCCATAGTAGGATTTGGAACTGTTGGACAAGCAACACAAAGAACTTTGAAAAAAGGTTTTATGAATGACGTTGAATTTGTTATACATGACCCAGACAAAAATTTAATTGGAACATGGCAAGACGCAGATATTATTTTTATATGTACACCTACTGATAATGTAAAAGAGTATTTGGATTCAGTACCACAAGAAAAGCATCACGACATTATTATACGATCAACAATAGATTACAATATACTTGGCGATGAATTTATGTCAGCAGGTGTGTGGCCAGAGTTTCTAACAGAAAGAACTTGGTTAGAAGATTCAAGGAATCCTATTTGTAATGTGTTTGGTGGAAGTATTAAACAACTTAAATTATTAAAAGATATTACAATCTTTGATAACTTTTATCATACTAAACCAAAGATTGCAGCTTTAATGAAAGTAGCAACCAACTCTTTTTACACAATGAAAGTTACGTTTGCAAATGTTTTAAAAGACATTGCAGGTGATGGTTATCATGAACTACAAAAAACTTTAGTACAAGACCCTAGAATGGCTGCAGATATACACTTTCAAGTGCCAGGGCCAGACGGACAATATGGTTATGGTGGAAAATGCTTTCCAAAAAATTTAGAAATTTTTAAAGAGTTTTCAAATGACGCTAACTTTGTCGCAACTATGATTGACATGTTAAACAAAAAATATAGATCAAAATAATGACTGCGACAATACCGACCACCCCATATTCCAATAATTATGACGAGACTGGTTCAAAAAGACTTATAAAATCAAAAGTTGAAAAAATAAATACTATTGACAATCAAGATAAAACCAGGTATATTAATAGAAAGAGGAATGAGACGATGAATATAATCACAGCAAAGAATGGCAATAGACTTCAACATTCTGTTGCTAGAGACGTTATAAAACATTGTATTCAAAAGTTGATGCCAAGAATGAGAACTCTTGATATTAATGTTGTCTTTAAAAAAATTCCTAAAAAAGAAAATACTGTTGGAACTTGTTTAATGCAAGAGAACAATAGAGATTTTGAAATAGAGATAGAAAAAAAATTAAGTTTTGACGAAATGGTTAAAACATTGTGCCATGAAATGGTGCATGTAAAACAATACGCCAGAAACGAAATGACAGACAATGCAATTAAAGGTGTCTATCGTTGGCGTAATAGATATATTAAAGAGAATACTAGCTATAGTAAGTTGCCGTGGGAAAGAGAAGCATATAGAAAACAAAGAACTCTTTCTAAGTCTTATTATAACTCTACACCGAATTAAGACTATTAGTTTTAATAGAAAGGTATATGATGAGAAAAGTGATAATTATGTTCTTCTTGACATTATTTTCATTTACAACAATAGCAAAAGCAAATGATAATACATCATCTGTTTCAGAGTTTGCTAACACAATCGCAAGTGTACCAGGTAAATTAGTTACATGGTTTGGTAATGAAGTTGAGAAAACAAAAGCGTACCAAAAGAAAGTTTGGTCAGAGAGTAAACTTTTTAAAACTAAAAAAGATTAGATTATGAGTTATATGCCACCGAGACCTAATAATACATTTTTGTTTATAACTGTCTTGGTGGTATTGTTTTATTGTCTAACTGCACTTGCAGACCCTTATGAACATTGTAATGTTGTTAAAAAAGTAAAGTATGAGGGAAAAGAAATAATAAGTGCTGAAGTTTCATTTGTATGTGAAACTAAACACGAGTCAAACGATACTAAAATTGAATCAACAGCTGTTGCATTTGAAAACAGTTGGCCAATGGTATCAATGACCGATTTTTATAATGATTGGATGAATTAATATGATTAAAATTATAATAGGTATCGTAATCGGTATCTGTATAGTAAAATTTGGATTGTTGCCAGACATACTAAATTTTCTGAATGAATCTGGCGCAACTGATAAAGCAATAGACACATTGGAGGGTCTTAAATCATGAAACACTTGAAACTAATATCAATGTTTATTCTTGGTGGTCTTGTTTTAACTGGTTGTGCGGTGAAAAGTCCGACAACAGCTATACTCGAACATAAAGAAAAAAAAGTAAATCAAACGATAGTTGAAATTCCAAAATGGTATAAAAAACTTCCTAATAAAAAGGATATAATTTTTACTGCTGGAGCTGCAACTGCACCAGATTTACAATTATCTGTTGACTTAGCAACAATGAATGCTAAGTATGTTTTAGCAGATAGAATCAATGGTAAAATGGATGCGATGATAAAAACATTTGTAACTAGATTAGGTACGGATGATGATATCAATGCTACAACTCTTACAGAGTTTGAGAAGGCAACTAAAAATGTTGTTGCTTCTGTAGATGTCGCTGGATATTACCCAGAGAAAATCGAAATACATTCTAGCGGTGCTCAATACACAGCATACGTCTTGTTAAAGTATTCTGATATCGAGGCACAAAAAATAATTATTAACAGAATCAAGAAAGATCAAATGGTCTATTCTAAACTAAAGTCTAAAAAGGCTTGGATAGAACTTGAAAAAGAAGTTAATAAAAAACTCGAAACAGAGGAAGCACAATCTCTAGCTAATATTGAAAAGAATATTACAGAGATTATAGAGGTTGACAAACAACCTGAATCTAGTGTAGAGTAATATCATATGAACATTTTTGAACTACATGAGAATCCTGGTGTATGTGCAGAAATGCATTGTGATAAACACATTGTCAAGATGCCTATTGAGTATGCTCAGTTATTGAGTACTGCTCATAGGGTTCTTGATGGTACAGAATATATTGGTGAAACTAAGACAGGTCGTAAAGCAAAACGATGGCGACTTGATGACGATAGAGAAGATGTTTTATATAAAGCATCACACGTAAAACACCCCGATGGCATATGGGTAAGACAGACAAGCGGTAATTACTATAAGTTATTTTTTCTGTACATGGCAACATTAGCAGAATTTAAATATAGATATGGAAAAATACACGGTGCAAGTAAACCATCTTTATGGTTACAAAGATGCCCTCAAAATATTCCACATGGACAAGTAACAGAATTACCTCAATGTATGCCAGAGGATTGTAAAACAGAAAACGTTATTGATGCATATAAAAAATACTATATAAACTATAAAAATGAATTTGCAACATGGAAGAATAGGGAGGTTCCGATTTGGTATGACAAAGGATATAAAGAATTACGTAGTTGACGATCATCCTAGAATAACAAATTTTGATAATTTGACTAAGGAAGATTTAATTAAAGAGATAAAAAGATTAGAAAACATGAATAGATTTCATCAAGAAACAAATGGCGAACTAAGACAAAAAATATCTACTGTCAGAGAACTTAGAAAAGAGAATAGTGAATTAAGAGATAAATTAAAAAAACCTTTAGTCTTAAGCGAAGATATGGAAGTTAAATAATGCCAACATATATTATACGTGATACAAAGACAGAGGATTTATACGAAGAATTTTGTAGCTGGGATGAGTTAGAAAAGTTTTTAAAAGATAATCCTAGATACAAACAAATGCCAACACCTATAAACATTGTTGGTAGTGTGGGAGATAGAATCAAACAAGATGGTGGGATGAAAGAAGTTTTACAAAAAGTAGCTGAAAATCATCCTAACTCACCTCTTGCAGATAGATTTGGTTCTGGTGAATCACATGGTAAACTAAAAGCAAAAAGCATACTAAGGAAACGAGGACTTATAAAATGAGAGATACTATACTCAAAGCTTTCAAGTCACATGCTCAAGGTCATATCGATAAACATATTGCAAACGTAGAAGTATTGTTACAAAAACCTATGGGAATAGCAGAGCACCCAGACGTTATTGAAACAATAGAAAAAGAGGTCAGAATAATCGCTGATTATGATGATTTATTGCAAATGATTAATAAATACTTCGATAAGAGTGGTACTGAAAGTTATGTCAAAAAATAAAGATTTACAAATAACAGATATGCTCAAGATAAAACCTATTGGTGAAAACCAACAGGCAGTTTTTGATACTTGGGATAAAGACATGAACCAGTTTGTCTTTGGGGCAGCTGGAACAGGTAAAACTTTTATTCTTTTATATAAAGCATTTCAAGATGTTCTTAATATAAAATCAAAATACGATAAAGTAGTTGTGGTGCGATCACTTATTCCTACAAGGGAGATTGGATTCTTACCTGGTGACGAAGAGGATAAGTCAGCATTATATCAAATACCATATAGAAACATGGTTCAGTTTATGTTTCAACAACCAAACGAACAAGCTTTCAATATGTTATATGATAGATTGATTAATCAAGGTTCAATGTACTTTATGTCAACTTCATTTCTAAGAGGATTAACTTTTGATAACTCAATTATAATTGTTGATGAATGTCAAAATTTAAACTTCCATGAATTAGATACAATAATTACCAGAGTTGGTCAAAACTCTAAGATATGTTTTGCAGGTGATTTTTTTCAAACTGATTTACTCAAGACAAATGATAGAAATGGTTTACATGATTTTATGAGAATATTAGAAAATATGAAATCTTTTAATGTAACTGAATTTACAATAGCTGATATTGTACGTTCTGGTTTTATAAGAGAATATTTAATCGAAAAAACCAAACTTGGATTTGGAATGGAGTAATCATGGATATTGATAAATTAAGAGAACAATTAGAAATAGATGAAGGTGTAAAATACGAAATATATAAAGATCATTTAGGATACCCAACTTGTGGTATTGGACATTTAATTTTAGAGTCAGACCCAGAGCATGGCGAACCAGTAGGAACAGCTATATCAGAGGAAAGAGTAAAAGAATTATTTGATAAAGATTGTCAAGTTATGATAGATGAATGTAAGATTTTATACCCAGATTTTGACAATCTACCAGAAGAAGTACAACAAATAATAGCAAATATGATGTTTAACATGGGAAGACCAAGACTTTCTAAATTTAAAGGAATGAAAGCTGGTGTTGATAGTCAAGATTGGCAAAAGGCTGCAGACGAAATGGTAGACTCAGGTTGGTATCGACAAGTAACAAATAGAGCTCAACGATTAGTTGATAGAATGAGGACGGTAGGAATTGTTTAATCATGTACCTGTGACGTTGGCAGAATTGTCAACAGAAAATATTAATAAAAAAAGATATTACATAACACCAGAGGGAAATAAGTATCCCTCAATTACAACTGTTTTGTCAGTAAGAAACAAAAAAGGTTTGTTCGAATGGCGTAAACGGGTGGGTGAAGATGTCGCTAATTATATTTCTAGAACAGCTGCGTCAAGAGGTACTAAGGTTCACGGTATGTGCGAAGATTATCTTAATAATACGTTTGATATTGATAAAGCTAAAAAAGATTTTTTACCATATTGTTTGTTCCAACAGTTAAGCACAAAGGTTCTATGCAACATTGACAACATTAGAGCTCAAGAGTGTAGCTTGTATTCAGATAAATATAAATTAGCAGGTAGGGTTGATTGCATTGCTGAATACAACGGCATCTTGTCGGTGATTGATTTTAAGACGGCATCAAGAGAACGTAGCGATGAATACAATCAAAACTATTATATCCAAGCATCTGCCTACGCCGAAATGTTTGAAGAGCGAACTGCTCAATCAATCGACCAGATTGTTATTTTGGTCGTAACAGCGGACGGCGTAGTGCAAGAATTTATCAAAGACAAGAAGACTTATGTTCCGATGATAGAAGAAATCACTACTGAGTTCAATAAGGAAATAAGCCATGAAACAATTACTAATAATACTTAGTTTGGTTTTTGTTTTTGGCGTTAATGCAGTAGCAAATACACCAGATACAAAATCAACACAACCAGAAATGAAAATGTCACCAGAAGGTATGCTGGAAGACACAAGACCATTTATGATAACTAAACCACATCTATGTCAACAAGGCGATGCCTTTATTGATGTTCTAGAAAGAAAAGGCGAGTATAGAGCATTTATGGGGCAAGGACAATTGATGAAAGATGATGGTTCTAAAATTTATGTATGGGTGTTTACTGCTGTAAATATTACAACTCAAACGTTTACAATTTTTGAGTTTCATCCTAATTGGAATATGGCATGTGTATTAGCAATAGGACAAGGTTTTCAGATATTAGAAGGTGAGTTACCTGAAAATACATCTGTAAATGTAAGAAAGCTCTTGACATTATAACCCAAATGTGGTATAAATAAAATTGAGTTCGGTGACGCTTTGTAGAAATGCAGTTAGGACTAGGGTGCGATACCCTACACCTCCACCAAACCTAGATAACCTCGACTTAGGGGGTGAAATAGGTTTCGACTACTGACGAGTATCTTAGCTGAGGATTCACAACCATAGATGCAAACAATAATTTTGCATATGGAGAATACAGCCTAGCGGCTTAATTCTTCGGGGTTTGCCTGTACCTAGCAACAGAAACAGGCACTTAATTAATTAATAGTGAGAATATTATGAATCTAAAAGACAGTAAAACAGCAGAAAATCTAAAAGAAGCCTTTTCAGGCGAAAGTCAAGCAAACAGACGTTATCTTTATTTTGCACAAAAAGCAGATATAGAGGGAGCACCAGATGTGGCTCAAGTATTCCGAAGCACAGCAGAGGGAGAGACAGGTCATGCTCATGGTCATATGGAATATCTAGAAGAAGTAGGTGACCCAGCAACTGGTGAACCTATGGGCGAAACTAAACAAAACTTACAATCAGCTATAAAAGGTGAGACACACGAATATACTGATATGTATCCTGGCATGGCAAGAACTGCTAGAGACGAAGGTTTTGATGAAATCGCAGATTGGTTTGAAACATTAGCAAAAGCAGAAAAGTCTCATGCTGGCAAATTTCAGAGGACACTTGATGCTTACGAAGCTGACGCCTAAAAAGTTTTCTTTAGAAATAGAGAAGATATGTATTGAAAAGAATCTAAATCATTTAGATTCTGTTATGTACTATTGCGATATAAATAATATGGATGTGGAAACTGTAAGAAAGTTAATTACAAAAGCACTTAAACAAAAGATTGAGGCTGACGCATCCATACTAAAACTTATCAAGACAAAAGATAATGGGGTAGGTAAACTACCAATATAAAGGAGATATTATGGAAAGTAGAGAGTGGATGTTAGACAATGTTGGTAAACATTGGGATAATGCGACATTAAATTATGATTTAAAAAAATACGATTTGCCAGGTTGGGCACTAAGAACAATACAAGAAAAATTTCCACAAGTAAAAGAATTAGAAAAAATTCATGAAGTATTGACACCTACAGAGGTAGTCGATTTACAAATGTATGTTCAAAACGCTTGTTTACGTAAGGACTTCATGGAATTGTTTGAAGCTTTCTTAGCAGAGTATGCACCACCTAGAATAGATAATAAAAGATATATGATTCAAAGGCAAGGAACCCTTAGAGTAGTAATTCCTAATCAAGCTAAATCAGGTAGAAGATTAAATTTTCATCAAGGTGTATTTGTAGGAAACGGTAGAGGAATTAGAACCTTTTGGACTCCATTAACTTTGGCAACAAATACAGCTTCAGTTTGGTTTATAGATTGGAAAAAGAGTTGTGAGATTACAAAAAAAGTCATAGAGGAAAAATGGGATTTAGATAAATTTGAAAAAGTATGTCTTGATGCGGCATACCCTGTCGAACTCAAACCTGGGCAAAGTCATTTGTTTTGGCAAGAACATATGCACGGTAACATAAACAACGAAGAGGGATATACTAGAGTTGCGATAGACATGCGTATCTTACTCGAAGGTGAGGAACACGATAGAAGATATCCTGGTGGTTACTTTAGAGTGCCTGGTGATCATAGATCAGATGAAAATCATGATTATACAGGTAAACACTTCATTACTTACGAGGCATGGAATAGTAGATTTAGTAAAGGTCTTCCTAAGTATATGCAAAGAGCAACAATAGATGACTATTGTAAAAAATTTAACATAAAGTATTCTAGTTATGAGTTTGAAAACGAGTATCTTGATTGGCAACCTAATTTAGAACATTACATAAAAGAAGTAAAGCCAGATGGTATTGTGCTTTGTAGTATGTACAGTTTAACAGATAATGCAGAAAGACGTAATGAGTTACTAAATTTAGCATTAGAAAATAATGTAGAATTACATTTTGCTCAAGAGATATATTTTCTAAAAACTAAAGAAGACTTAAAACATATACAATACTGTATGGATTTTGCAGAACCTACAATGGGCAAGCATTCGTGGCAATAGATGCAGCTGATGTATATCTAACATATTGTGCAATCAAAGCTCACTTCTCTAAAAACAAATATGATTACCATAAGTTTGCTGGTAAGACTAAAATAAAGAGAGATAGTTTCTATAAAAGAAAAGATAGATTTTTCTTTGCAAGACTAGCCAGAAAACTAAAGACTAAAAAAGAGATAGAAGATTACTTTGTATCAAATTATATAATAGTCAAAGGTGGATGGGTAGGAAAGTTTGAAGATCAATATTATGCAGATTGGAAAAAAAGAACAGAATCACTTACATATACTTTTAAGAATGAGATAGAACCATATACAGATAGATTTGAAGAGTTATTTGAGTGGAAAGATACACACCCTTTATTATTAAGAGAGTATCTAGGTAAAAGAGTTTCATTAGAAACAATGATTATATTGGATGAATTAGTTCAATATCAAAAGAATTGGCAAGAAGACTTAATATGGACAGACATAAAAAATCTTATGGATTGCTATAAAAAGTTCTTGACAATAGACAAGGAAAAGTGTAGAATGACACTTATAACTTGTATAAATAATAATACAAATTAACATACGATAACATACGTTCACATAAGGAGACAATAAAATGTCATTAGAAAACATACGTAAAAATAATTCTCTAGATAAATTGCTAGGTGCAGTTCAAGAAGAGAATAAACCTCAAGAAAAAAAATCATATACAGACGAGAGATTGTGGAAACCAGAGTTAGATAAATCTGGCAATGGTTATGCTGTCCTAAGATTCTTACCAGCAGTTCATGGTGAAGAACTACCTTGGGCAAAAGTATATTCACATGCCTTTCAAGGTCCAACTGGTCAGTGGTATATTGAAAATTCATTAACTACTGTTAATCAGAAAGACCCAGTATCAGAGTATAATACTGCTTTGTGGAACACAGGTGCTGAATCTGATAAAGAGATCGCTAGAAAACAAAAGAGAAAGTTACAATACTACTCTAACGTTTATGTAGTGACAGACCCTAAAAATCCTCACAATGAAGGTAAGGTATTCTTATTCAGATATGGTAAGAAAATATATGATAAACTTTTGGCTGCAATGCAACCAGAGTTTCAAGATGAACAACCCGTAAATCCATTTGACCCATTTAGTGGCGCTAACTTTAAATTAAAGATTAGAAAGGTCGCTGGTTTTTGGAATTACGATACTTCAGATTTTGAATCATCTTCTAAACTATTTGAAGACGAGGCAAAAGTAGAGGCTGTATGTCAAAAAGCATATGCTCTAAAAGAGTTTACAGCTGCAGATAACTTTAAATCATATGACGAGTTGAAAACTAGACTTGACATTGTTTTAAGTGGTAAAACTGTGGTCGGTAATGTCGCAGAGGATATACAAAGTGAGACACCTGTAGAATCGAAAGAGGCTCCTATTACTAAGAGTCAAGACGATGATACGATGAATTACTTTGAAAAACTGGCAAATCAGTAGGAAAATCAAGGAAAAATTAACCCTTGACAATATCATCTATACCGTGTATATTTAATACAAATAACAGAGAAAGGCGAAATGATGATAAACTTTCTAAACAAACTGTTCTCAGTAGAGAACCAAAAAACGTCTAAAGGAGACTATATCATGGGTAGACAAGCACTAAGCAAAACTACAAAAATCAGAAACCTATTTAATACAGGTGCTGATGTAACGTGGAAATCTTTAAGAAACAAGTTCGATCTTAAATCTCCAGCTGCAATGGTTGGAAAATTAAGAAACGAAGGTATGATGATTTATGAAAATAGATCAGCAAAAGGTGTTTCTTACAGAGTTGGTACACCTTCTAAAGCGATTATCGCTGCAGGTATCAACAAAGTGTTCGGTAAGCAAGTAGCTTACAGCGCATAATTCAACTTGTAGATGTTGAACTCAAGAGGGGGCTTCGGCCCCCTTTTTTTATAGGATAATTAAAATAGCAAATGAAGTATATTGAGGCAACAGAAAAATATCCCTTTGGTGTTCGTAATTTTTACGAAGATGCCATGTTTGCAAAGATAACAAGACCTACTATTAATGGAGTAGAAGAGGTACCTTTACACGTAGATTTAGGTTTGACTACAATAGAAAAATCAAATACAATACGAAATAAACTAAATCCAAAAATGACAAACTGGTACATGCATAAAGAAAGTGTATCATATGCTTGGATTGCAGAGAGAGCCTGTAAACTTGCTGAAGAGATTAGTAAAGAATTATCTAAAACAAAATTTGAGTGTCATGAAATGTGGGGTGTACACTATAAAGAAAAAACAAATGCTAAACCACATAGACATTGGTTATATCAATATGCATTTGGTTATTATATAAAAGTACCAGAGTATGCACCAATAGTTTTTCCTACAGCTAATTGTGAATACAATCCTAAACCTGGCGATCTAATAGTTTTTCCTGGTCATATAACTCATGAAGTTAAACCTGTAGATGGCGAAAGAATAATGGTTGCAGGTAATCTTAGAAATACTTTTTGGGATGTAGAAAGAAATCTACAAAACTCTGCTATAGTTGATATTAAAAAGCAGCCTCAAGAATAGGGTCGTTATCTGTTACTGTTTTACTTACAACTGTATTATTAGTTTGTGAATTATTATTTGATTTAGCATCAACAACTTGTATCACAGCTGGTTGCGTTTGAGTAGAACCTGAAGCGTTAGCTGCCATTTCACCATTTAATTGTTGAGAAGTACCATTAACACGTTCCATGGCAGCTATCATTTCTTTAGCACCTGGACCTTGTATGAATGCTGAACCTGAGGATGTAGTTACTGTTTTTACTATTCCGCCCTCTTTAGCTTCAGCTGCGATTTGTTCTGCGATCTGAGCATCACCTGTGCCAGCAGTATCTAACTGACTTTCGCCAGTTGCCATAGTCTCATTGTAAACTCTTTTATAGGCTTCTGCTGGGCTTTCACCACCAGGTCCGATTGCTTTTGCAGCTGCGATGGAGCCTTTAGTCATCGCTTTTAATATGAGACCCATATCTGCTATCTTACCTTTTAGATCACCTATCATAGATTCACTATCAAAACTAAATATGTCTTTAAAGAATTTTCCTACACTTTTTACAGTATCAGTTATCAAGTCTTTTAGTGAAAACGCTTCTATATCTTCCTTGTTGAAACCAAAGAAACCCATCAATGCTTTTATGGCAGCATCGTAAGGCATAAACACTATATCAAAAAAACTCTCTACATTAAAGTTATCTTTAATTGTTGCTTTTAGTGATTCGAAGTCAAATTTAAAAAACTCTATAATTTTTGTTATAATACCTTCCTCACCAGTAAAGAAGTCTGTAATTTTTGTCTTGACTTGTTCTATCTTCTCTGGTATAGTTTTAGTAAAGAAACCTTTTACATCATTAAAGAATCCTTTTATTCCACCAATCAAACCACTTTCACCATCCTCACCAACAAAAAAATTAGTGATTGCTTTTTTGGCATCCTCAAATTTTTGTGGAACTGTTTCAGTAAAGAAAGTTGTGATAGCTGCTATTGCAGGTCTTAATCCTATACCATTAACACCATCCTTGAAGAATAAGAATTTAAATATATCTTTTATTACGTTAAATGTACCTGCTATGAAAGGCACCACTTTATTTACTATAAATTCTTTTGTACTTTCATAAAAAGGACTATCAAGAAATTTTTTAAATGCAACAAGAAATCCTATAAAGGCTGCAGTTTTAAGTGCTGGCATTAAACCACTCATGATTTTATCTTTTGCACCTACGCCTAGTTTTTTTATTCCACCAACAAATGCATTTGGTAAATTTTTAAATCCCTTTACCATCTTACCTAATGACAGAGTTTGTTTTAAGTTATTCATTTGAATTCGTCTATTCTGTCTATTCTCTAATCTTTTTTCTGCTCTATCTATTCTGTCTTGAGTTTGTTGATATGCATTTGTCTTTTTCAACTGTTCAGTAGATAAGTCAGAGTTTTCACTTAACTTAGCAAGTGCAGCTTTTTGTGCCGTTATATCTTCTTTAATTTTTCTATCTTCTTGTAATTGTTCTAGACTGATACCTTGTGCTTGACGAGCAATAATAGTTTGTTCTCTTTGTTGTTTTAGTTCTAGACTTCTTGCATCTGTATTAGATTTTAAATCCATAGAAGCCATTGATGCAGCTTCTTTTGCAGCTTTTAATTGTTCTTCTAATTGTGTTTTTTGTTCACCAGATGAGTTAGCAATTTGATTTTTTAGTTTATCAAGTGCCTCTTTTGCTTTTGTGTCAGAAACTTCTAGTTTTTTTCTTGATTGTGCAGCTGACTTTTTCTTTTGTTCTTCAGCCATAGTATTCTGTTTTTGAATAGATTTAGTCAAAGACCCTAATGTGTCTTTTAAATCTGTTCCAGCTGCGCCAGTTGCTACGACCATTATTTTTTACCTTTAGGAAGTGATGCACCAGGTTTTCCAACATATAACCCAAAGAAAGCTGCACCTGCACCAACGATAGTTGATATAAACATCGCTTGTGAGTTTGTAGGTTCTGGTAATGTCATAAACCAAGTGATTGATTTGTAGAAGGCATATATGTATGCTAACATAATAAGTCTAGGGATTAATCTAAATCTATCTAATACACCAGCAGTTTGATTATACCATGTTTTCTCTTCCTCTGGTGAGGCAGGTATTAAGTCTTCTTTACTTACTTCATACTCTTTACTGGTCTCTTTTACTTTTACTTTATCCATTTTTATTTCTCGCTTGTTCTTCTCTTTGTTTTCTATTCTCTTCTTTTATATATTCTAATAACATTGTCAAGTAAACTTCCCTTTCCCACGGCATCATGTTTTCTAACTCTGTTAACGAATACTTATGATGTTGCATCAAACCAAAGTTGGTTTTAAAGTAGTTCGTTATAGAGTCGTGAGAAAGGCCTATGCTAAAAAACTTTGTAAGCCTTGTACCACAACTTCACTATCAACCTTGGTCTTAGGATTAGTCACTTTTACAACTGTTTTTAATGTCGGCATAGTTGCAAAGAAACTCATAATCTTACCAAGTTGTTCAGTATTAAAAGAACCAACGAAGTCGTCTAATTCTTTTTCAGTATAATCAACTTTGTTATATAATTTCTCACCTTCAGATATTGTACCAATACATGTCTTAACTAATTCAAGAGCTGCATCTGTATCATCTGTTGAGAAACCTTTTTCAAAATCAGATAATGTAGGATAGCCCATTTCAATCTTAATAGTATCAGTAATATTTATCATATTAGTGTGACCTTCATCAACGATTGGTTCTATCTCATCAAGATTAACTTCTACAAGTTCTCTAGTCTCATTATCATCGGGGCATAAAACACTTACTTTTGCAGTTTCCCCTACTGATTTTGCACGTAGTTTTAAAAAGATATACTCTATATCAAATAGAGGTGCCTCATCAACATTGATAGAATCAAAAGTACAACCTTTAATCAATCCTTTTATTGCGTTGACAACATCTTTTAGATTTTGTTCTTTACCCTCAGTTGCAAGTAAAAGTATCTTTTGTTCTTTTACAAGGAACGGTCTATACTTTATTGTTTCACCTGTTGAGGGTAACTTCAAAGTATAAGTTGGGTTTTCTAGTTTAGGTAATGCCATAATTTTTCACCTCCTATGTTATAACGATTACAATTTTCTTAAAACAGCAGGAATCCTACTTCTTAATTGTCTTTCTACTGTATTAACGAACACATCACCAATTCTTTCAAGTAATGGTCTCGGTAATTCTGCTTCATCTGTTAAGTTTTTCCAATATCTATATGCCCATGTTACAGGTAATACAGATATAGAGTTTGTTGCTCCATAGTCTAGAGCAATCTCACCAACTGTTGCTGGATAACACTCGACTAATTCTATTCCAAATCTTCTTTTGTTTTCTTGATCTAACTGAAATATTTGTATGTTACCAACATAGTCAGCATAATATCCTACAGAAAAATCATGTCTGTTAGCTGCTATTCTTTGCCAAGCATCCATGAATTGTTTTTCTGCCATGTCAGCACTACATCTAATATTAGTTGCTACTTCAGCAAATGTTTGACCAGTCACTATTTTTCTTGGTGGACCGTAGATGTTTGTATCTTCTTGACTTTCTAAAGTCATTGCTGGAAATGCTATTTGTGTCATTTCAAGAGAAGTTTTTCTAACAATCTTTTTATTCTCTTTTAAAAAATCTGTATATGCTTTTAAATTAAGAGTTTCAGTTGTTTGTGTTTTTGGTGGACCAATAATTACTTCGTAACGTGCTGGTCTAGAGTATCCACCATCTTGCTCTCTAAATGTTGCTATAATTTCATTTAAGACTCCGTATGCGAAGCCGTCTAGTAAAGAACTTCTTGCCATTAGATCATTCCCCTCGAATCTCTATGTACTTGTTGAATACTTGCTTTCTTAAATCTAGCAACTGGTAATAAAGTTGCGATAGTAAACTCATCAGCGTCAATTCTTCTAAATCTAGATTTAACTTTTGCATTTAAATATCTCTTTATTGCTGGTTTTATTAATCTCACTCTTTTTAATTTATTATAATCAGCAACAATCCTTGTTGTATTATCAAACTTATTATTATTAGTAAAATCAACTAATCTATCTAATAATCTTACTCTTAAATTCATTGGCAAATAGTGTAAATTTATTCCTAAAAACCCATCACTATATTTTTCAATAGGAAGTATCAAAGGAAAAGTATCATAATATGGTAGTTCCTTTTTCATCTTTGGGTCATATACAAATAGATTTAATCTACCAAAGTTAGGTCTTGCTGTTACTTTACCGTCTCTAATAAGTTGTGATTGAGTTGGTGTTCCAAACTCTTTTATCTTATTACGAAACCATGCAGTAGACCTAGGTTTTCCACCTGCCGCAGCTTTTACGGCTTGAATGTATTTACTTTGTGCCATATGTATTATTTATACTTGGGTTGTAGATGGTCTTCCGTAAGTATCTTGAATTCTAGACCATTATTAGTGCAGTATTCCTCAGCATATCTAAACTTTGCTTTGTTTATGATAAAAGTCTTACATGACACAAACCACTGTCTAGTTCTACGTTTAGGATTTGCACTTGGTGCCTTTAAATCTTTCTTTGGTTTAACTTCTATTATAAATTTTTTTATTGTTCTATCTTTTTGTCTAACTTTCATGTAAAAGTCAGGGAAGTACCTATGCATTTTGCCATCAATTGGTGAGTAGTATGGTATTGATATTTCTTCACTACCCCACTCAATAATCGCTTTTGTATTGTCGCAGTACTTCATAAGTTTAAGTTCCCATGTAGAACGATATATAATCTTCATGGGGTTACCTTTGTATTTTATAGGATTGGATGGTTTAAATCGACCACTATATGCCATTATATTTTCTCATTTCTATATAAATATTACTATCAAAGGATATTTATATGGCTTTTTTCAGTAAATCTACAATAGGGGGTGCAGTTGTTTCAACGGCGTCTGGTGTTGTATTAAAGAAAGTACGTGGTGCTTTAAAGGGTGTTTTTGGTTCTAAAAATGAACAAAGACCAGGTGTTGCCCCACCAGAAGTATTTGGCAAAAGAAAAACAAAAAACTTTTCATTCCCATTAGACGTAGAAGGTGGACCAGGAGTCGGTAATCAAGGACATTATGTTATGTTCTATATCAATGAACAAGCAGGTGCAGAACTAAAGTTTGGTGGTGGAAGTGGTAACGCAATGACCGATGCTGAGAGAGCTAAGAAAAATGCAAACATACCAAAATATATTACAAGATTAAACCCAAATAGTAACGTAAGAACTAAAACAAATAATACAAGTGGCATTAACGAACAATTAAATTTAAGTCATCAATCAGACTCAGGTTTTAGATATGAAACAAAACAGCCAACAAACTACAAAGGTGGATACAACGCATACATTGACAGAGCACCAACAGTTAGATTAGATACAGCGATTGCTTTATACATGCCACCTAGTGCAAACTACTTTACGAGAGCAGATTATGCAGACACACCTATTGGTGCTGGTGCGAGATTAGGTATGCAAGCTTTTGACCAAGTAAGGGCAGGTACAGATATTGGTACTGTTACTAAAAACGCATTAGATAATTTAGGTGGTGCGTTATCAGAGACTATGCAAACAGCAGCACTAGGAACAATTGGTGCATTACCAGGTTTTGCTGGAACAAGAGAAGCATATGAGGCATCGCAAGGTGTGGTTATAGCAGACAGGTTAGAATTAGCATTTAAAGGTCTTGCAAAAAGAAAGTTTCAATTTAGTTTTAAAATGATACCTAAATCTCAAGAAGAAGCAGACGAGATAAGAAAAATCATATACGCATTTAGAGTTAACATGGTGCCAGAAATGGTAGGAGGTACAGGTAGACAATTCAGAGTACCAAATACTTTTGATATTGCTTACATGTACAATGGTAGAGAGAATGAGTACTTACAAAAAATTAGTACTTGTTATCTAGAAAACATGACAATGAGTTATGGTGGTGATAGATATAGAACATTTACACCAAACGAGGAAGGTGCTCCACCAGTTGAGACACAAATAACTTTAGACTTTGCAGAGATAGAATTAATTACAAGAGAAAGAATAAGAGAAGGTTACTAAGATGTATTTTGATAATTTTCCATTTATACAATACGACTCTCTTGGAGATGGTAATCCTAAAGAATTAAAAAATCTATTAAGACGAGTTAAGGTTCGTAGTGATATTAGAAGTAACTCATCTTTGTTTGATACTTATTTTGTAAGAGAAGGCGAAACACCAGAAATGATTGCTGATAGATTATATGACAATGTAAACTTACATTGGGTTGTTTTATTATTTAATGACATAACAGATAGATATCATCAATGGCCAATGACTACTGGTGCATTTAACAAATATGTTGCAGACAAATATACTAACATAAGTGGTATTCATCATTATGAAATAACAGAAACATCTGGTGATAGATTATTAAAAATTGATGTTGGTATAACAAATGATGATTATCCATCGGCAACACCAATAACAAATTATGAGTATGAAGTTGCTAGACAAAATGAATTGAGAAATATAAAGTTACTAGACCCTAGGTTTGTAAGTGACTTTGTTGATGAGTTTAAGGACTTGGTACAAGAAAGTGTGTTCTAAATGGCAGGTATACAATACGCAGGTGAATTTACCTTAGATAAATGCGATCTAATTACAACATCAGGTGGTAAGGTAGATATAAAAGCATTAGCTGTAGAAATCAATATTTTCGAAGACATATACCGTTCAGGTATGACTGGCACAATTGGTTTTGTAGATACTAATAATATATTTTCAAAAGGACATGTCAGAGGCCAAGACTACCTTGTTTTAAAAATATCTACACCAACGTTAAGTGATAATTCAAATATTTACATAGATCAAACTTTTGTTATCAACAAAGTAGAAGCCAAATTTAAAGCAGGTGTAAAAGCTGAGTTTGTACAATTGCATTTTGTATCAAATGAAGTATTAAAAAATATTAGATTAAAAATATCTAAAGCATATGATGAAACCCCAACTAAAATAATTGAGAATATATTCAGAGACGAAAAATTACTTGCATCTAAAAAACCATTCTACATAGAACACTCTACAGGTTTAAAAAGAGTTGTCTTTCCAAACGTAAGACCTTTTGAAGCAATAAAACAAATGTTATTAGAGTCAGTATCATCAAAAAACAATTCACCACATTATTTCTTTTTTGAAAACAATGAAGGTTATCATTGTAGAACTTTACAAAACATGTTAGAACAAAAAACTGTTGCAGATTTTAATCATGGTGATGATGATGCCACTCTTGGTGGAACAACTAAGACATTTAACGTAGAAGAAGACTTTAAAAAACTTATGACATTTGAAATTAATCAAAGTATGGATATGTTAATGAACACAGCAACAGGTGTGTTATCAAGTAAGTTAGATGAGATCAATATATTCAATAAATCTTTTAATGAAAAGATAGTAAATTACTTTGAGGACTTTTTAAAACATGCGAGAATAGATGAGAATCCTATATACAGTAATGCACCGATACAACGAGACGGTAAAACAGTTGGTGATTTTCCCAACGCAAAAACATTTTTACATGCTGTTTCAGAGCATGATGGTCAAGATAAGTCTAATTACAACTCAAATACAGAATCTTACAGTTTCACCCCTAGTGAAATTGGTAAATCTAGTTTTCTTGAGAAACAATCAAAGAATAAGGAATTGTTAACAATGATTGGCGCAACAGCATCAGCAAACGGTAATGTTACAATAGGTGCTGGTAAGTGTGTAAATGTAAAAGGTGTCTTTAGTAATCTTAATGAAAGTGATATTTACGATGGCAAATATTTAATTGTACAATTAAGACATCAATTTGATATCGGTACAAAGAAACACGAAACAATGTTTAAACTTGTCAAGGACTCTTCAGGTGAAGAAGTACCTAAGAATGGCACAATCGAATACGAAGAATACGAAAGTCAAAAAGGTGGAACTTTCGAATTAGAATAGGAGGCTACTTAATTTCATCATTATGCTTAATTAATCTTAAAGGGGTATAAGAATGACTACAAAGAAAAAACACAAATTAAGAAGAATGACTTTTCAAAATGAGCATAGAACAAACTATAATAGTGGTGATAAATATTACAAGGAATTAAGAGAAGATACAAATGATAAAATTCGAACAACTGACAGAGGGAGTTTACGACCCAAATATATTTAAGGCAATATTTCTTGCTGGTGGACCTGGTTCAGGTAAGTCTTACGTTTCAGGTAAAACAATAAGAGGTGAGGGTCTTAAAGTAGTAAACTCAGACGATGCTTTTGAAAGTCTATTAAAGAAAGCAGGTCTGTCTTTACAGATGCCTGATAAGGAAGCAGATTTACGAGACCCCGTTAGAACTAGAGCAAAAAAACTTACAGCCAAAAGACAAGCAAACTATATCGAGGGTCGATTAGGACTTATCATTGATGGTACAGCTAGAGAGTATGATAAGATTGCAAGACAATCAAATGATCTAAAACAATTAGGATATGACACATATATGGTATTTGTAAATACATCATTAGACGTTGCATTAGAGAGAAACGCAAAAAGACCTAGAAAAGTACCAGAACCAATTTTAACTAGATCATGGAAGGCAGTACAAAGTAACATTGGTAAGTTTAGTTTACATTTTAGACAAGGATTTATAGTAGTAGATAATAATGATGCAAAAGAAGATGTGTTTAGAGAGGTTACAAAAAGAGTTAAATCATTATTGAGAAAACCAGTAAGGAATGGTAGAGCAAAAGAATGGATAAAACATCAATTAGACCTTAAGAGAAGAAAGTAATCTATGTTGATGGCATTGGTAACACTATTCACAGCTCTAGCGATATCTGGTATCGCTGCATTCTATTCAATCGTAGGATTGATGGCAATATTCAGTGGCGCTGCGATGCAGATCGCTATCATGGGTGGTGCATTAGAAGTTGGTAAGTTAGTAACAGCATCGTGGCTTTATCAAAACTGGCGAAACAAACTATTAGGACGAGCTCTTAAAACATATCTATTTACAGCAGTCTTAGTATTAATATTCATTACATCAATTGGTATCTTTGGTTTCTTATCCAAAGCACACTTAGACCAAGTAAGACCAGCAGGTAACAATCAACTTATCATATCAACTATTGACAAACAAATAGTATTTGAAGAGAAACAGATTATAAGAGCTGAAGAGACACTAGCATTATTAGATAAAGCATTAGAAGTTTACATCGATAAGGAGTATGTTTCACGTGGACTAAAAGAACGAAAGAAACAAGAAGAAGAAAGAACTGAACTTAACAATGCAATCAAATCATCTACAACAAAGATAGTAGAACTAAACAATGAGAAGTTTGCAGTAGAAAAAGAGCAGTTAGTCATAGAGGCAGACGTAGGACCACTCAAGTATATTGCTGAATTGGTATATGGGGATCAGGCCAAAGACATGTTAGACGAGGCAGTTAGAGGATTGATTATTATATTCATATTTGTATTTGACCCTCTTGCAGTATTATTACTTGTTGCGGCCAATATGTCATTTAGAGATAGAAAAGAACAAAAAGAGAACAAAAATAAGAGGAAAGATGAACTCGCTAGTATTACTAGAAAGTATCAAAGACTTCAAACTAGACAAAAAAATTTAAAGAAAAAGATCAAGAAAAACACAACCCCTATTAGAACTATTGTACAAGATCAAGGGGGCATTAGAAAAGTCACAAAATCAGTAGGAAACGTAGAAACGTCTCAATACGAAGAAATATAGTAAATTAGACACGCTTAGCGACACGCTAGCAGGTGTTTTAAACCCTTTTGGATAGTAGGATACCCCCTAAAATAAGGGTATTTTATGCCTTGACAATATACTCTCAACCCTATATTATTAAAGAGAATCAACTAACAGAGAGGTTAATATGAATACAACTGATACCGCACTAAAAGAAATGTATGATGCATTTGCAAAATGTAAGACTAAGAAATCAAGAGTCGAATTCTTAAAAACTCACAAAGAAAGTGGATTGTACAAATCTTACGATATAAAATGGGATAATTTAATGATGTTCCATGCCAAGAACAAAAAGAGAACATCTGAACAAAATAATACCATTGACAATCAAGACGAATCGTGATATATTAATAATGAAAGAGAGGTCATAATGAGTAAAACAAAAGACTATTTTTGGACAGAGGCAGAAAATGCTATGTCTAAAGCAATTGATGCTGTAAAAGACGGTTGGTTAATCGAACTTGCAGTTAACGAGTTAAAAGATAAGGACTGTGCTTGGTCACTTCTTGGATACGATGAATTTGAGGATGACTTAACAAGTTGGTTAACAGACTATATTAATGAGGGGGTGGCACATGCTTAGTTTTGCAATATTAGGCGTATCACTTATTGGTGGTATTTTATTAGTACATAAAATTATATCATGGATTTAACTTCAGGTATATTATTATTTTTTTTAGGTATAGGTGTGTCTGTCGCTGTGTTTGCGGCGATACTCTATGCGATGAAAAGAGAAGGTGAAAACAAAAATGATATTTGAAGTATTTTTGTCTTTAGCTGGTTTTGCAGTAATCTATCTTGCGATTATGGGATTATTAGTATTATGGAATAAGGAAGAGGTTAAACATGTCAAATCAAAGAAAAGGTAAGTATCAAAGTAAAGATACAAGTCATAATGACATGAAGTTTTTTAAGTGTCTAAAGATGGCAGGTACAGTATTAAAAAGTGAAGGTAAAGAAGACGAGGCATTTTATTTCGAACAATTGGTCGATCATTTATCAAGTGGTAAACACTTACCATTGACAGAGGAAGAAATGACGAGGGCGCTAGGTGTCTAATAAAGAATACGCAACTTATAGTGTTCATAGGAGCTCAAGGGTCGCACAATTTTGGGCGAACAAACGTGGTGGCGATTATCTAGGATACAAAGATGGCGAAGATTTTACATTCTCATTAGAACGAGCAGGCGAAACACACGTAGGTATTGATAAAGGTGCTTTCGTTGTTGGATATGAGAAAGAGGAAGAGTTTCAAATTTATACGGAGGGCATGTGGTAGACACCTTTTGTGCTATATTGCTAGTTGGTGGCATGTACGTAATGGATTGTGTTAAACTTGCAGACATTGGTGTAGAACCAATGACAGTATATGAGTGTAGTGATTGGGCTGAAGATGTAAGAAAAAAAGTATCTTACTACGACAGCGATAACAACAGACATATTTTAAAAACAAACGAAGGTGATTGGTTTGGCTCTTATTGTGGAGACCCTTATGAGTGATAAAGAACAACTAGAATTATTTGATACAACAGATCAATTTGGTAATGATACCCATTCGGCACCATTAATCAAAATAGATGAAAAAAACCAAACGTTAAAACAAAAACTAATAGACCCTCACGATCAAACTAATACAGTTAATAGTGATTGGGGTAATCTAGGTAATCATACTCTAGCAATAATTTGGACAGCATGTATATTATTTGTTTTGTATGCAAGTTATTAATATGAATGAAAAATTAAACGATAAGATAAAAGCATTAAACTCATCAAGAGTATATAAGAAGATAACACCAAGACATGATCTATCATGGTATGTCAAGTGGGCATCGTCTGTATTAATTTTACTAGCAGTTGCTAGTCGAGCAACAGGCACGTTACCAATGTTTGATCTATGGTTTAGTTTGATAGGAACTGTTGGATGGTTTACAGTAGGAATGCTGTGGCACGATAGAGCTCTGATTATGTTAAATGGTGCTCTAGTCATGGTGCTAGTCATGGGATTACTAAAGGCATATTTTGGTGCATGACATGGTTAACCCATACTTCGATGAACTATCAACTGTTCAAATTGATGATGAACTAAAAACTTGTCGCAGATGCAATGAGTCTAAGCATTATACAGATTTCGCACATAGGTCATATAACAAAAATGGTGACAAAGAATATAAGAACTATTGCAAAGCATGTGATAAGATCGCCGCAAAACAAGTTTCCAATATCAAAAAACAAATAGGTGCAATACCAGACAATCATGTGTGTGATTGTTGTGGTCGTGATGAGCCAACTATATTAGAACAATATAGATTGTTTCAAAGAACGATGAAAAAAACAGTATGGACATATGACCATGACTACAAGACAGGTAAATTCAAGGGTATCATATGTCAACCTTGTAATAGTGTTGTTGGTAATCTACAAGACGATATAACACTTGCTGACAAGGTTGTTAAATACATAAAAAGAAATTATGAATGACACATATTGCATAAAATTATTTAATGAGATATTTTCTGACTCAGCATCAAAGTACAGATTTTGTTGTCATGCTGATATAAACCCTGACATTGCCGACATGAACCTGCATAATACGATGCCATTTGACTATTTCAAATCAGCCAAGATGGAGCAGATCAGAGATGATGCTTTATCAGGCAAAGCCATAGCTGGTTGTGAAGTTTGTTACAAAAAAGAAGCCGAAGGACAAGAATCTTATCGACAACAATACAACCAAGGCAAAGACCTACCAACAACCGTAAAAAACATAGACTTAAAGCTACGTATCTTTGGTACATTTTGCAATCTAGGTTGTTATATGTGTATACCATTTGATTCATCTACACGTAGAGCAGAATTACAAAAGTCTGGTCTAAAAAATATGTGGTATGAAATGGAGTCAGCAGATTGGACTATGGACAAACCTATCAATCTAGGTAAGAAGAGATATGAAGAGGTCGAAAACAATCTTATTGCAAATATAGATTACGTAAAGCGATTACGTTTTTATGGGGGTGAACCAATACAACTACCTAGAATGTGGTCGTTTCTATCAAAGATACCAAAAGACAAAGCCAAGAACATAGAGATATTGATATCAACTAATCTAACACAAACAGAATACGATGGTTATTCTATTGAGTGGATTAAGGAACGATTTAAAAAACTCATACTTAACGTTTCTGTAGATCACTATGGTAAGAAATTAAAGTGGATAAGGTACCCTATCAATGTATTTGAGTTTGAGAAAAACCTAGCACTATATCGTAAAGACATCAACTGTCTCAATGTTGCAGTATCAATGCTAAATGTATATGACTTGAAAGACATAGAGAAGCATTATAACATACCAATAGAATGGGCGGCAGTAATAAACCCTAACACACTATCCATACGACACATACCAGACAAAGACAAGGTAAGGTATATTCCTAATAAAGAAATAGAAGATGAACTGTTTAAAGAAGCTGATAATGACATGTATGTTAAGGGTATGGAATACGTAAAAAGACTAGAAACACACAGAGGTCTAAAGTATGGATATTAACAAGATCAAACCAGCAAGATTGTTTACATTTGGATGTAGCTTTACAAAATACAGATTAAACACATGGGCGAACATACTTGCGGCAAAACTAGAACCTAAAAAATTTTACAACTTTGGCGCTTCTGCGGCTTGTAACCTGTTTATCGGAACTCGACTCTCTCAAGCTATAAAATTTTATGATATCGATGAGAATGATTTGGTTATGGTCTGTTGGACAGATATTGATCGTAATAGCATTATAGAAAACAACGTATGGCAACTCAAGGGTAGTATTGTCATGAACTATAAAGACAGAGAATATACAGAGGACGATAGATCGCTGTATTCGCAGAGAGACGCAATGATCATACAAAACTCTTATGACATGTTGCAACAATCAGGTATACCATTTGACATGTTTTCTATGGCAAACTTTAAAAAGAGCATGACACCATCTATTGCAATATTATATCATGATGTGCTATCAAAACTTAAACCATCCATGATTGACGTATGTATGGGGGGTAAAATACAAAACCCAGATGATACACTACATGGTGATGCTCATCCAAGCATGAGACAGCATTTAAAGTATTTGATAGAGGTATTTAAAATGCAACCAACAAAAGAGATAACAGATTTTATTAACAAATATAATCTTGATAAAAATCCACCGTGGTTACGTAAGAGAGAATCAATTGACTATAATTGGTTTCAAGACTTGGACATTAGCACATGAGATATTTTACATTTGGTTGCTCGTTTACAAAATACTCTCAAGGAAGCACTTGGGCGGATATCTACGCATATCAAAATGATCTAGAACATTATAATCATGGAGAAGGTGGTGCGAGTAATTTGTTTATCGCAAGTCGTGTACATGAAGCCATACACTTTTACGATATTGACAAGGACGATGAGATTGCGATATGTTGGACTTTTCTAGGGCGTCATTCTAACGTCAAACCAGACATAGAACTGGCGATATGTCAAGGAGTTATAAACACACTACAATACAAAAAAATACCACATAAAATATTCTATGTCACCAATCTTCTTGCAAATCTTGAGGAAACTGACAAAATCAAAGGACAAATGTTAAAACTATTGTATTCAAAGATACAAAACGATACACTAGCGTATACCGACATACAGAAAGTTTACAATGGACTTAGAGGACACCCTACAATCAAAGAACATATACAAATGTTGCAGAAAAACAATATCACAATCGACAAACCAAAGATATTTGAACATGCAAATCAATACAATGACAAACTGAACGAGAGAACGCCAAAGTTGACGAAAAATCATGTTGATTCATACTTTAGAAAGGATATAGACAATGAATGATAAAATATATCATATAAATGAAGAGTGTATACCAAATAGTTTTTGTGACAAAATAATAAACAACGGCGAGTCACAAACTATTGAGCAAGCAAAACTAGCATATGGTAACCATGCAAATAGAAGTTCTAAAATATCATGGATAAGAAATGCAGATAAAGAATTACAAAAAACATTAAATCATTTTGTTCAATTTTCAAATAAAGAGAGTAAGTGGAATTACTCAATAACAGCATTTGAATCATTACAATACACAATATATAACGAAGGTGATTTTTATAACTGGCATGTAGATCAACTAACGCCTTATGAAAATAACACTATACGAAAGTTAAGTTTTACTTTATGTCTTAATGATGATTATGAGGGCGGAGATTTTGAAATATGCAATCCACATCCGATACCAGAGTACTCTACTACAACAACATTTAAATTACAAAAAGGCGATATGATTGTCTTTCCTAGTCATATATGGCATAGAGTTAAACCTGTCACAAAAGGTATCAGAAAATCATTAGTAGGATGGGTGGTAGGAAATGTTTGAGACAATTGCAGCTGGATTTTTATGTCTTGCAATGAATGTATATCACGAGGCAAAAAATCAACCATTTGAGGGTCAAGTCGCAGTCGCTCAAGTAGTACTGAATAGAGTAGAGGACAAAAGATTTCCCAATACTATATGCGAAGTAGTAGAACAAGGACCAGTGTATGAGAGTTGGAAGACAAGGAACGATGATACGCTAGACCCTATCTATTGGCCCGTAAAAAATCGTTGCCAATTCTCTTGGTATTGCGATGGTAAATCAGATAAGATCAGATATAAGGAAGCATGGAAGAACGCAATGATGGCCGCCGCCATTGCTAATTCTTTAAAGGCAGAGGATATAACGCTCGGCGCTACGCACTATCACGCCACATATGTAACACCAGAGTGGGCATCAACGAAGAGAAAGACCATACAGATAGGTGACCACATCTTCTATGTGTGGGAATGAGGAAAAAAGTTTCAGAAATCTAGCGAAGGCCATGTCGCACCATAATAAATAATTACCAATATGCCATTACCAATACGAAAACTTATAGTCAAACTTCGAATGCTTTATTGTGATATCAGAGGACATCACGGTATGAAGTGGAATTACGAACCAGGAGAGCACTATATGAGAGGTAATAGGAACAAGAGAACCCCAAAACATCGATAATCGGAAGAACTAAAAAAAGGCTCAAAAGAATATAGGGTCTTTGTGTTTAAATCCTGCGGCACCTCGGCATTTTCTCAGAGGTTTCTCAGAGTTACACACGAAAAAGGCCTGGTGGCCATACACAGCTGCGACAGCATTGACCAAAATAACCCTTGACAAGTTTGGCGTTTACCTGTATAATACCCTATGAGGGTGCTGGGTATAGTATATTAGCTCTAAGCATTCTCATAGTATTCTCAAAGTATCTCAGAATAACCCTTGACAATTACCCCCAAATGATGTATTATGAAAGAATACTCGGTAGTGAAATGAAATCCATTGTATAATGTAGATATGAGAAACACCGAGTATGCGCCGAGACTTCTTTAAGGATGTTGTGGCCCACGTAGGATGTTCTGTCTGAAAGTTCCTCGTAGAGGTGTGGGGTGGAAGTAGAGGTCTCGGCAATCCTCATAGTTTACTCAGAGGCCCCCTTTCGCCTTATATACTAGGTCAGAGGTAATCTATAAATGCAATATATAGTTTCTAGAATATATCAATGTTCTTTCTTTGTTCTCACCCCCACCCCCCTAAAACTGGTGTCTTTTCAAACACTTAAATGCCTTGACAAATACGTCTGCGTATGATAGTATTATCATATGAATGAGAGAGGAATCAACTAAAATGACATAACAATGAATACACACGCAAACAGCGGGGTTCTCTAAAGCATCGTAGTTACCCCTATGTGTATGCACTAAAGCGATGTTCGCCGTGTCTGGGCCTACTCTTCGATGCCCTTATGTAATTTGACACGGTGTCAATGAATATACAAGAGAGGATATTATGTTAAAAGGATGTATAGGTTTTAGTCATATTCAAGGTTCTTGGATATGGACAATGTTAATTGTAAGAGGAAAACATGTTAAACGTGTACCTCTTCTATATCCTTTTTACTTAATATGCAATATACTATGGAAAAAATATTATGGGTCTACTCAACAATTTAACCCTTTTAAACAAAAACTATAAAGTCGAGGTACATCATGTCTTTGATGATCTCTATGGTTATCATATGAAACATGTTGCTGACATATATGTGTCGGACAAACTGAATACAAAAGATGCGTTAGACAAAGCGTATATGTTATCACAAAGTATTAGTGATGCATGGTATCAAAACAAATATGTAGATTGTAAAGTTCCACACGCCAGAAGTACGCAGATGGGTGACATATTCAAACTAAATAATGTCAGTTATGTGGTTACGGACAAGGGGTTCGAGCAGAGCGATCTTTCAACCTCGGGTGGATACCAATAAAGTTTAAGGGCGGCGGATGAAACTATCAGACTTCAATCATAAAAATAACATAGAAGTAACCGAGACCTATCCTTTTTCTCATACAAACGTTTTATCCGAAGTTGAATCCAAAGAAATCAAAAGACACACAGGTCAAACTGTTAATGCACATATCGATTTAGAATTAACCACACGTGAAAACGTTGGTGTTACTTTTACATCTAACGTTAAATCCTACATGACAGATTGGAATATGCACAAAAACTTTGAGAGTTTTGCACACATTGGAAATATTGCTTGTCGTGTAGCGAAAAAAATCTCTGCGAATATGTTTAAACCCAATATGTTTATTGGAGAGAGCTGGGGTATTGTTTACAATAAAGGAAAACATACCAAACGTCATAGTCATTGGCCGTACACTTACGCATTTGGTTATTATTTGACAGATTGTGACACGAGTCCTTTACTTTTTCCTACTGCTAACAAGAAAATATATCCTAAAAAAGGTGATCTTATTGTATTTCCTGGTCATGTACAACACGAAGTAGCAACAATTGAAGACAATATTGAAAGAATTATGGTCGCTGGAAATCTATTTCATAGTTGGGAAACGACAAAAGAAACAGAAATTAATAATTATTTTGGACAAAAGCATATACGATGAAAGAATTTGACTATAACATAGACTACAAGCACACAATGTTTAGACCAAATGATACTCGTTATCGTATTGGTCGTGGTGAACAAGGAGTATTACTGGTTCGTCCTTATACAGAGAACATATGTCAACATTGGCGATTTAAAACCGTGGCGATTGCAAAAAAATCAGCCAAAACTATTTACGAGATGTATGTTGATTACAAAAAAATACATGATTTTGTTGGTATGGATATGTGTAGAAAGTTTTTAGAGATGGGTTTTACCCGAGCGAGGCGTTATGCGAACCATAAAGATGGTCGAAAGTATGTACAAACTCACGATGAAAAGTTTAGACCACTACCACAAGCAAAGGATTGGGCAACAAATGAGAAAGCAAAAGCCGCTCGTGTCTTTAAAAAGTATAGAGATTTAGTAACTCAAGATGAAACTTACATCGAAATGAGAAAGTCATGGCGTCAACATGAGAATAGTACTATATAAATCCCCCTCAAAGTATATGGTTCATGATTTTAAAGCAGATGAACTATTAGATATCCTTGACATTGTTAAACAACTTGGAATAAAATATTATGTGATTGCGTACTAAATAATCACATGGCAAAAAATCCTCAGCACTATATGGGTCTAGATGGCTTTAAATGGTTTGTTGGAGTTGTAGAAGATAATAACGACCCTGATAAACTAGGAAGAGTCAAAGTAAGATCATATGGTTTCCATACAAAAGATTTAACAGATATACCAACGGATAGTTTACCGTGGGCGTCTGTTATGTCGCCAACAAATGACACATCGATGCAAGGTATCGGTAAGTTTTCTAAAATAGTAAACGGAACTTGGGTAGTTGGTTTCTATATGGATGCAGCTGAGATGCAAAATCCTATTGTCATGGGAACTCTCAAAGGTAAACCCTCTTACAAAGACAAACGTTTTGGTTTCTCTGACCCTAATGACGTATACCCCGAACAAAAAAATTCTAACTCTGGTCATGGTACTGATAAAGATAATAATGATTATACTACAGAAACACAATTTATTGAGAGTGATGTTAATAGACTTGCGAAGAATGAAACAGATTTATCGCATACAGTACTAACAACTAAAGAAGAAGGCCGAAGCAAAACAATACCAATCGCTAATTCCGATGAAACTTTTGATGAACCAGCATCTACTTACGCAGCTGTATACCCTGACAACAATGTAATAGAAACTTCATCTGGTCACATAAAAGAATATGACGATACAACAGATGCAGAAAGAATTCATGAATATCATAAGTCAGGTACGTTCTATGAAATAGATAAGGACGGAAATAAAGTTACTAGAATAGTTGGTGACAATTATCAAATAGTCGCTGGTAAAGAATTTGTTAATGTCAAAGGTGATGTCAATCTTACTATTGACGCAAACTGTAATACTTACGTCAAGGGTGATTGGAATATACAAGTTGATGGTAACGTTATAGAAAACATTAAAGGAACTTACGATCAAAATGTAACAGGCGATAGTACAATTGACGCAAAAACAATTAATCTCAATAGCGGAACTAAAGGTGCAGCTCGTCTAGACGATCAAGTTGATACAGGCGATGACCCTGCAGGTATATCAGGTTCTGATGGTTCAAACAAAATAGAAAGCGCATCAACAACTGTAATCATTGGCGATTAATCTCTAGACTTTTTGTATAAATAATAAAAGTAGTAGGAGATTTTTTCGATGGCATCAAGACCAGGTAGATTGGGATATGACTCTCAATCAATAAATTCTAGTAATAAATCTACAAGAATATATAGAGACTTAGATTTATTCTTTAAAAAAAAGGGCACAGACTCAGATGTTGGTAGAGTCGAAGATATACAAGCCGTTAAACGTTCAATCAGAAATCTAGTACTACTTAACGAATATGAAAAACCATTCCACCCTGAAATACATGGTGGGGTGAGAGACATGTTGTTTGAAAACATGACTCCTATTGTGGCTAATATTATTGCAAGAAAAGTTGAAGATGTAATTAATAACTTTGAACCAAGAGCAAGATTAGTTTCAGTTAGAGCAATACCTAATATGGATAACAATGCTTATGAAATTAGTATATCTTTTTATGTTGTTAATGCACCTACTGAATTAGTTGATTTATCAATTATGTTAGAAAGAATACGATAATGGCAACGACTATAAAGAAAAGAAATTTAAGAGTAACAGAATTAGATTTTGACGCAATCAAATCAAATTTAAAAATATATTTAAAAGCTCAAGAAGAGTTTAAAGATTATGACTTTGATGGTTCAGGTATCGATGTTCTATTAGATACATTAGCTTACAATACACACTATCTAGGTTTCAATGCTAACATGTTAGCAAATGAAATGTTTTTAGATACAGCATCATTAAGATCGTCAGCTGTATCACATGCAAAAACTTTAGGATATGAAGTTAGATCAGCCACAGCTCCAATGGCGACAATAAACATTTCACTTAAAACAGATTCTACTTCAAAGACAATGAATGCTGGAACAGCGTTTACTACTACACTTGATGGTATTAGTTATCAGTTTGTTACTATTGCTGATGTTACAGGTGCCAAGTTTGGAAACTCTGTAAACTTTGATGCACAAAAAGTTTATGAAGGTACTTATGTCACTACAAGATATACTGTAAACACTACAGACCTAGAACAAAGATTTATATTAAGAGATAACAGAGCAGATACTTCTACACTAACCGTGCAAGTTCAAAACTCTGCCTCAGATTCTACTACAACAACTTACACAAAAGCAACAGACATAACTCAACTTGCTACTGACTCTACTGTTTACTTCTTACAAGAAATAGAAAACGGAAGACATGAAGTTTACTTTGGTGATGGTGTTGTTTCTAAAGCTGTTGATGATGGTAACATCGTTATACTAAAATACGTTGTAACTAATAAGTCAGATGCAAATGGTGCTTTCATATTTACACCACCTGCAAGTATCGATGGCGTAACTGATATTACTTTGACAACTGTTGAAAGAGCAACTGGTGGAGCAGAACCAGAAACTATTCAATCAATAAAATTAAATGCACCTTTAGATTATGCATCGCAAGGTAGATGTGTAACCACTGGTGACTATGAGGTTTATGTAAAAAGATTATTCCCACAAACACAAGCAGTTTCAGTATTTGGTGGAGAGCTTGGTTCTTACAACTCTTCAACTGGTGTAACATCAACACCTGAGTATGGTAAAGTGTTTATCTCTGTAAAATCTACAACTGGTGCAAACTTAACGTCTTCTCAAAAATCTCAATTGATTACTGACTTAGCACCTTTTACTGTTGCATCAATCACACCTGTTGTTGTTGACCCAGAGACTACAAAGTTAAGATTGAATGTAATATTTAATTACGATTCATCAGCAACTACAAAATTAAGTTCAGAATTAGTAACTCTTGTAAATACAACATTAACAGATTATAACTCTAGTACTCTACAAACTTTCAATGGACAATATAGAGCATCAGCAGTTTCTAAATTAATTGATGAGTCAGACACAGCTATTTTAAATAACACAACATCTGTAAAACTATCTAAAGATTTTACACCAGAACAAGGCACAACAAAATCTTATAACGTTGCGTTTAACAATGCAATGTTTCACCCAGAGGATGGTTATCTAAAAGCAACTGGTGGTGTGCTATCTTCCTCTGGTTTTAAAGTTGGTACGGATACAGAAACAGAATTCTTTTTTGACGATGATGGTTCTGGTAATTTAAGAAGATATGCTTTGATTGGTACAACACGTTCTTACTTTGATAATGAAGCTGGAACTATAGATTATACTTCTGGTTATATTACAATTAACAATATTAATTTTACTGCAATATCAAACGTTGATGGTTCTACATCGACTGCAATTAGATTAATTATGACACCAGCATCAAATGATATTGTGCCTGTAAGAAATCAATTACTTGAAATAGATTTTGCGAACACTACTATTACAGCTCAAGTTGATAGTGCGTCTACCTCTGGTACATCATATAGTGTGTCTGGGTCTGGTACTTCTACTACTACTACAACCACGACCACAGGTAGCACAACTACATCGACATCAAGCTCATCTAGTTCATCTGGCTCAAGTGGAAGCTCAGGAAGTTCGTACTAGAATGAGATGCTATGTCTAATGACCCTAAACTAATAAACAAAGTATCACAACAAATCGAAACTCAGTTACCTGATTTCGTAAGATCAGATCATACTATTTTTAAAGATTTTGTTGAAGACTATTTTACATTTCTAGAGTCAGCAAAAATAACTTTAGACTTCACTACAAACTATGTAATTCTAGAACCAGAAACAAAACAATATCTATTATCTGAAAACGGAATACTTGGTGCAGCTGTAGATAGAATAGTTTTAGAAGATAGTACAGAATATACAGCAGGTGAAACTGTAAAAGGTCAAACGTCTGGTGCAGAGGCAAAAGTAATTGTAGAAGATGTAAGAAACGTTTCTTTATATACCACTGCAAACCAAAGATTTCAAATCGGAGAAACAATCAAAGGATTAACTTCTGGTGCAGAAGCTAAGATTGTTACTTACAAAGCAAACCCTGTCCAAAACATTCAACAACTTTTAGATTACGCAGATACAGATAATACTTTATTTGAATTTTTTGATCAAGTAAGAAATTCATTCATGGCAACTATTCCAAATAGTTTAGCAAGTGAAGTATCTAAAAGAAAATTAGTAAAAAATATTAAAGACTTATATTCATCCAAAGGAACTAAAGAAGGTCATAAGACCTTTATGAAAATATTATTAAATGAGAACTCTGAAATATTTTATCCTAATGAAAACATGTTACGAGTATCAGATGGTAATTGGCGTAATCAAATTTTAATTAGAGTTGCATCTAGTGGTAATGCTACAGGTCAAGAAGCTATTAACCAAGTTATTACTGGTGGAACTTCAGGTGCAACTGCTGTTGTAGCATCAGCATCTACTTTCCAACAAGGTACAACGTCTGTAATAGAATTTGCTTTAGAAAATGAATCACAAGGTGCAAGTTTTCAAACTGGTGAGACTATAACTTGTATATCAAACTCTGTAGATTTAGAAATTGAGTTTGTTGTAAAAACAGTTATTAATAAAGCAAACTTAAGCAATGATGGTATTCTACATTCTGAGTCTGAAGCAACAGTTATTGACAGCGATAAAGGAAATGGTTTTGCAGATGTATTAGTTAACAGTTTAAAATCTGGTTCAGTATCAGATACTTTCATACAAGATGTTGGTACTGGTTATAGACTTGGTGAGAAAGCAATATTTTCTACAGGTGGTGGTATCAATGCAGCTGAAGGTATTATATCAATACTTGGTGGAGGTGTAGAATTAGAAACAGCTACAGATACAACATCAGGCAATTTATTAAAAGAGATTGGAACTACATCAAGCTCTGAAGAATTTAACATACAATTAGAATCAAATGAAACAGGTAATGGTCCTTACTATATTCTTGCCACTGGTGAGACTGTAGTTGGTGGTGATCAACAACTTGGTGGTGGACGAAAAGGTTACTACTATCCATTGTTCTTAACTGCAGCTGCAGCTGGTGGAACTGATAGCTCTAACCCATTTAAGTTTATAGAGTTTCCTGGCAAAACTTTTTATATGCCAAGTTCAGAAAGAAACTATGGTTTAGCTAATCCACCTACTACACAATACAATTCTGAAACTCAAGTATCTTACCCTGTTACAGAAAACGATAAGATTGTTTTGAATGGTACTGATTCATCTAGTTCAAATGCAAATGATAGAATTATTACAGATGAAACTCAAACAACCTTAGATACTTTTGGTGATGACACCGATCAGATATTTTTAGAACCTGGCACTTTTGGTAGTTCTACTGCATCATCTATTAATAAAATATTTTTAAATGATAAAGGTCAAGGTTACAAATCTATTCCTACTATTAGTTTTGAAACTGTTAGTGGTTCTGGTGCAAAAGTTTTAGCATTAACAAAAGACATTGGTGCTATAGAATCATTAAAAGTAAATGACTCTGGTTTTGATTATGACGCAAGCGATTTACCAGACATGCGTTTCAGAGCTCACTTCATATTAAAAAATATTACAGGTTCGTTTGTTGCAGGTGAAACTCTTACATCTCATACAGGTGAAGTAAAAGCTTGGAACCCTACTACTCAACAATTAGATATTACTTTAGAAGACATTATAAAAATAAGACATGAACAAGCAACTACTTTTAACGCACCTTTTGTGCAAGAAGATACAAGAGGACTTGCAGGTCATAATGTTCTTATGGAAGAAGTTCAAGATATAGTTGGTACACCAAATGATAATATTATATTAGATGGTACAAGTATTGCTACACCAGCGACAAGATTAATAAATGTTGTTGTTAAAAAAGTTAGAAATGCTGATGATACTGCAAATGTATTTGAAATTAATAATGAGAGACAAAAAAGTTTAAAATTAGTTGAAGGTAATACTTACTACTTTGATTTATCAGATAGTTCTTTAGGAGATAGTTTAGCTACAAACAGACATCAATTAAGATTTTCTACTACACCAAATGGCACACATGCAGATGGTACAGCTTATACAACTGGTGTAACTGAGTCCCCTATTACAATTCAAACAGGTACTACTGGTGCATACATTCAAATAACAATAGCTGCAAATGCACCTACACTTTATTATTATTGTGTCAATCATTCTGGTATGGGTGGAGTTATAGAAACTAATACACCACAAAGTTTTGTAAGGGATAATCAAGAAGATTTATTACTAGATGGTACAAGTGCAAACATATTTAAAATATTAGCAGAACCTGTTAATGGTGCTAATCCTTTACTAGCAATAGCATTAGAGGATAACTCTGGTGTGTTTATAACTGAACAATCTCAAGAGGGATTAGTAACGGATGCTGGAAGTAAAATATTAATCGATACATTAATTGATACAGGCACAGCATTTATATTAGATGAAGATGGTAATCAATTAAAGAACGAAGATTTTGGTAATTTAATTACACTAGAAGCTAGTGACGATGGTGGAAAAATATTAGATGAAACAGGTGTTGATGCTGCAGACTTTATTACACTAAACTCTACAGATGGCACAAATAATGCTGGCGATAGTTTAATACTACAAGAGAAGATTGATTTTTCTGAGGATGCAGCTGTTACAATATCAACTGCAAGTGCATCGGGTACAGTTTTATTAGCAGATATTGCTACTGGTACGGTAAGTGCTGGAGTAAAACAAATTACAGACGGTAAGTATGTAAACATTGAATCGTTGATTGGCGAGGACTTGATTCGTGTTCAAGACTCTTACTACTATCAACAATTTTCTTATGAAGTTCAAGTCGGCCAATCAATCGCTACATACATTAACGAGTTAAGAAGAGCAGTACACCCATCTGGGTTTGCACCTTTTGGTAAAGTTAGTATTGCATCATTTTTATCAAATGCAATTACAGCATCTGGTGGTTCTGAGTTCTCACCTATTCTTGGTTCTGTACTTACAACATTGTTTGATGAATTGTTTAGAAGAACTTCTCAAGCTGTACAAGTATCAAGTAGATTAGGTCATAGAGATGATAAAATTGTAATTAACTCAACTGCTGGTTCATCTACAGATGCAGGTGATGCTTTCTTATTTGAAGATGGTACAATAGATCAATTTGGTGCAGGTGGAAGAATAATGGCAGAAACTTCTTTAGCACCTAGTGATAAAGCTCAAACTAATTTTATACCTCTATTCCAAAAAAATATTCAATCAAAAGCAACAGCAAGAGCTTCACAAAACTTTATGAGAACTGTTAGTGGTGCAGTAGGTAATGGTGGTATGTTTCCTGATAGTGAGGGAATACAATTAGAGGGTTCTGAAACTGAAGTATTAAGACTAGATGGTGTAGACCCAATACCAGTGATTTCTTTTATAGTGTTAAATGCAACAGCAGTAAGTGGTACGGATGCAGGCGATAATATAATATTAGAAAGTGGAACAGGTATTGGTGATACAAGTAGATTAAAAATGGAAGACTCATCATTTACATTTAACGCAGCTACAGTACACTCTGTCTTTGATAAAATGATATTAGAAGACTCACAGAAAACAAATGACTCAATTCCAATATCTGCTTTTGAAGATTTACGAATTGTTGATATAGTTAGACCAGATAGAATTATACTAGGACAACCAAGTGACTTAATAGATGTACAAGGTTTAAGATTTAGTAATAAAGTAATATTAGAATTTGATGCTGTGTCACCTTTAGAATTAGAAGATAATTCTGGTTTTATAATATTTGAAGACAGTATAGTTGCAGATGAATTATTATCTAACAGAGGTTTGGATAATGGAAGTTCAGATATTAATAATGCATCGGCACCTGACTTTGATGGTATCAAATTAGAGATAGATGGTTTCATAAAATTAGACGGACACTTAATAACAAGTGGAGAATTATCAGGTCAAGTAACAGATCAAGATGATTTTATTATATCAGAAAAAACAGGTTCTGGTGATGAAAGATTTATTTTAGAAGAGGATGGTGTTATCATTGCAGAGGCTTTCTCAACCACATCTAATAAACAGTTTTTATTATTAGAAGATAGTACAATGGTACCAGGTGCTAGAGCACAATATGAAAAAACAACACAAAAGAATTTTGCAGACGCATTTTTACTAGAAGATGCAAGTCAAGATGTATCAACTGATAGTCTAATATTAGACGGAACTGATAGTAGCGGAACAGACGCAGGGTTTAGATTATTATCAGAAAGAGATGTTGATGATGCAGCTGCACAAATAGATCATATATTATTAGAAGATTCTACTTTAATTGCTAGTGAGGGTCAAATACCACATGCAAGTTTACGTTTCTCTAGTGGACCAGAAATATTAAAAGAAGATATACCGTTAAGAGTAATACAATTAGGAAGTAGAGCAGTTGTAAAATCTTCGGTTATTGAGATAAGGAGTTCTTAATATCGTATAAATAATATAAATACAAAAGGAAGTGTATACCAATGACAGCAATTATAACAGAAAAATTTAGACAACATAACGCAAATCAGTTTCACGAGTCCTTTAGTGAATCAGCTGCGTCAACTTATTACTTATTCTTAGGCAAACCAATGCCTTTCACAACTGGTACTTCAGGTGGTACAGATACAGCTCCACCAACGCCAGCCGATGCCATATCAAATGAATTCTATCTATGGGATTCTATGTTAGGGGCTAAAAAAATTACAAGTTCAGATATCTCTTTCGCACTTCCTAGAGTTAACTGGGCCAATTCTACAGTCTTTGATATGTACGATGATAGAGTTTCATCTTCGAACACTACAGCTTCAGGTGCTTCCTCAATTTATGGTTCAAGATTTTATTTCATGACTTCTAATAAAGATGTGTATAAAGTTCTTGACAATAATGCTGGGGCTGCATTTTCAGGCTCCGAGCCAACATCTACAAGTACATCACCATTCGCATCAGGCGGATACATTATAAAATACATGTACACAATCACAGCGTCTGAAGCTGTAAAGTTTATTACTACAGATTACATACCTGTATCTACAGATACAACTGTTTCTGCAGCTGCAGTAGATGGCAAAATAGAATCAATTAAAATAACTGCTGGTTCAGGTTATACAGACGGAACATACTACGCACCTGTGTTTGGTGATGGTACAAGTCAAGGAACATCAAGTGGTGCAATTATAAGAATTACAGTATCAGGTGGTTCAATCGCAAGTTTTGGATTAACTGCTGGTACAGATACAACAATACACGCAGGTGGAGCTGCATATACTTTTGGAAAAGTTTCTTTAACAAACGTATTCTCAGATGCAGCTTTAACAAGTTCTGCAAACATCGGTTCAGGTTCAGGTGGAGATGTAAGAATAATCATCTCACCAAAAGATGGCCATGGTAAAGATGCAGTAGAGGAATTAGGTGGTCATTTTGTAATAGCAAATACAACTATAACACAAGCTGAAGGTGATGACTTTACAGTACAAAATGACTTTAGACAAGTTGGCATAGTAGTTGACCCTACCAATTATGGTACAACTACCGTGGCGTCTGCAACTACAGCTAGACAAACCAATGTTGTTAAGTTCTCTTCAGCCACAGGAACTTTTGATGTTGATGAACAAATCACTCAAGCAACAACTGGTGCAGTAGGTAGAGTTGTTGAGTGGGATGCCACAAGAAAATTATTGTATTATCAACAAGAAAGATTTTCTACTTACGGCACAGCAACAACTACACAAAGTTTTACAGCATTTAGTGGTACAAATTCTATTACAGGTGCAACTACAAATGCGGTAGGTACACCATCGTCAACTGGTTCTGAAACAGTCACACTTGCAAACGGAAATACAGTTACACTAACAAGTGGATATGCAAACCCAGAGTTGCAACCAGATAGTGGTAATATAGTTTATATTGAAAATAGAAAACCAATTCAAAGGGTATCAGATCAAACTGAAGATGTTAAGATAATTATTGAGTTTTAAGGAATAATATGGCACAAAAAACTGACCTAAACGTAGCACCATATTATGATGATTTTGCAGAAAACAAAAATTTTCATAGAATACTTTTTAGACCTGGTTACGCAGTACAGGCTAGAGAGTTAACACAGCTACAATCAATACTACAAAATCAAATTGAAAGATTTGGTTCTCATGTTTTTCAAGAAGGTAGTGTAGTTATACCTGGTGGTATTTCTGTAAATACACAATACTATTCAGTACAACTTGCTTCAGCTTTCGCTGGAGAGACAGTTGACCCATCACAATATTATAGCGAAGACTCACCTGTTACAATCGTAGGTGCAACATCTGGTGTAAAAGCAAAAGTCATAGGATTTAAAGCTGCAACTTCGACAACACAACCTTTATTATACGTAAGATATATTTCATCAGGTTCAGATTTAGAGACAACTATATTTCAAAACTCTGAAAACATTTACGCTGATACATCTATTACACACACTACAACTTATGCAATAAACACTAATTCAGCAACAACTCACACAAGCGCTTCACAATTAGGAACAGCTGTTAGTACAACAGGTGGTGTTTATTATATAAGAGGAACATTCGTACAACTATCAGATCAAACACTTGTATTATCAGATGATTCACAAACTGCATCAGCTAGAATAGGTATAAGTTTAAACGAAGAATTAGTTACACCAGAAGTTGATGAATCTTTAACAGATAACGCAACTGGTGCTTCAAACTTTGCAGCTAAAGGTGCTCATAGATTAAAAATGAGTTTAACTTTAACATCTTTAGATTTAACATCTACAGCTGACAATGAGTTTGTTGAAATTGCTAGAGTAAAAAATGGTGAAATTCAAAGTGATGCAAGACCAACTGAATATTCAGTATTAGGTGATACACTTGCAAGAAGAACGTTTGACGAGTCAGGTGACTATACAGTAAGACCTTTTCAATTAGATGCTAGAGAAATGCTTGATAACAGATATCAAGGTCAAAGTTTCAGAGGTGTTTATGCTTCTGGTGATACTACTAGCGATGGTGGAACAGCAGATGAAGGTAAATTTATATTAGCTATATCACCAGGTAAGGCATATGTAAAAGGATATGAATTAGAAAAACCAACTATCACTTTTAAAGATGTAGAAAAGTCAAGACAATTTGATACAGTAAACGCAGGTTCAATAAACGCAGAATTAGGAAACTTTGTTAAGATAACAAATGTATATGGTCAACCAGATGTAACAGATATCTCTGGTGAGACAACTGCATACAAAACAATTCAACTATTTGATGATGTTACGTCAACAAGAGGAACAGCTTCAGGTACGCAAATAGGGGTCGCAAGAGCAAGAACAATACAATACGAGTCTGGTACTATGGGAAATACAGATGCAGTATTCAGATTATATCTTTTTGATATAAGACCATTTACATACTTAACATTAAACGATAACCCAAGTTCAGCATTAACTGCTAATCATAGTAATGGTGGAGTTAGAGTTAAAGGTGCTTCGTCAAATGCAACAGGTTTTGTTTTTGGTACACTAACGAGTGGTACTCAAGTTGTACTTACAAATGTTTCTGGTACTTTTACTACAGGTGAAAAACTTATAGTATCTGATAGTGCAGAAACAGATCAGATTGTAGAAAATTCATCTAACGCAGATTTAACAATATCAAATATTGTTACACACATATTTTCAGAAACAAGAAGTTTCTTTATGGATGACCCAGACAGTGGTCAAGACTTTACTGCTGATACTGTATTAGAATCAACAACAACAGGTGTTGATGGTCAAATAGTTTTAGATGGTACGGATGCTTCATCTACAGATGCAAATGATAACATAGTTCTTGAAGAAGATAACTCAACAACAGTTGCATTAGAATCTGAAAAGATTGGTAAATTAAATCAAGCAGAAAAAAATATTGCATTATATAGATTACCTAAACCTACAATTAAAACATTATTGACAGAGGATAACAATGGTTCGTCTGATACGCAGATGACAATTAGAAGACAATTTATAGCAACAACAAACTCTTCTGGTGCTGTATCATTTACTGCTGGTGCAAATGAAACATTTTTATCTTATACAGATATCGATTATACATTATCGGTTTTAACAGCAGGTTCTGGTGGAAGTGCATCTCAAGGAGATATTGTAGATGTTGAGTCAACAATCTCTGGCACAGGTACAGCTACAATTACAATATCAGATAATACAAGTTTTGGAAATGGTGCTAAAGTTAAATTAACTGCAACACTATTAAAAACATCTATCTCTGCTAGATTAAAAACAACTAACTTATCTAAAGTTGTTAAAGTTGCTGGCGCAACAACAGGTGCGTTTGGAACAAGAGCAACAGATGATACAATATCACTAGGACGAGCAGATGCTTTTACTTTAGGTGCTGTGTTTGACTCTGAGGATACAAGTTCAGATGCATCATTACCAACAATTGCTTTAACAACAGTCAATGGTACTTTTGTTAGAGGAGAAAAAATTACTGGTGGAACTTCTGGTGCAGTAGCAAGAGTTATTAATCCAACATCACCAATTACATATTATTTACAAGATGGTGTGGGAGCTGCAAACTTTGAGGCAAGTGAAACAATTACAGGTGCGTCCTCTGGTGCAACTGCTATAGTTTCAAGTGTAACAGCTGGTTCTAAAATTATTACTTCAAATTATTTACTAGACACAGGTCAAAGAGATAACCTTTATGATATTTCTAGAATACAATTAAAAGCTGGTGCATCAAAACCTAGAGGAAGACTAGCAGTAGTATTTGATTTCTTCAGTCATTCTTCAGGTTCTTTCTTTACAGTAGATTCATATTCAGATGTCGCTGGTCAAATGGGATATGGTAATATTCCAACATATACAGCAACAAGAGTTGACCCAGATGAACCAGAACCGACTGGTGAGTTTCCATTAACAGATGTCGTTGATTTTAGACCAACGTGTGAAAACGTTACTGGTGCAACAGATTCTATTGGTTCTGTAGATACAATTACAGGCAATTCGTTTGATTTCTTTCATAGACAATTTGATGGCACAGGTGCATCAACAGTAGATACACCAAAACCAAACACTCTAGGAACAGCAGATTTAGAATTTTATCTATCAAGATTAGCTTTAGTTTTCTTAACTCAAGAAGGTGATTTTAAAGTTATTACAGGTTCTTCAGCTGAAGTTCCAACTGAACCTAAAGAATTAGAAAATGCTATGAAACTAGCTAAACTATTCATACCTGCTTATACATTTAGACCTACAGATGTTGAAATCGAAAGATTTAAAACTCAAAGGTTTACTATGAGAGATATTGGTAAACTACAAAAAAGAATTCAAAACTTAGAGTACTACACTAACTTGTCATTACTTGAAAGGGATGCAGAGTCTTTTGAAGTAACAGACGCAAATGGTTTAAACAGATTTAAATCAGGTTTTGTAGTCGATAACTTTGCAGGTCATAGAGTAGGTGATGTTAAAAATAAAGATTACTCTAATGCAATGGATATGGAAAATAAAGAATTAAGACCTAAGTGTATATTAAGAAATGCAACACTAACTGAGTCTGTATCTACAGATGCAAATAGAACAGCATTAGGTTATCAAAAAACTGGTCCATTAATTACACTTCCTTATTCAAGTGATACATTATCTGAAAACCCATATGCATCAAGAGTAGAAAAGGTACAACCCGTTATTACAGCACAATGGGTAGGAAACATTGATCTTGACCCACAAAGTGATGATTGGTTTGAAACAGAAACAGCACCAGATTTAATTATTAACGTTGACGGAAACTTTGATGCTGTTAGAGCTGCAAACTCAAACAGATTAGGTACGGTGTGGAACTCATGGGAAACACAATGGTCTGGTACTATTGCATCAAGAGTACAAACTTCACAACAAGGTAATCAAGTTATAACTAGAGCAATTCAAACAGTAAGATCAAATTTAAAAAGATCAGGTATTAACACTCAAGTTGTAGAACAAATAGATGAAGAGTCTCAAGGAACAAGAGTTATATCAAGAGCATTGATACCTTGGGTTAGACCTAGAAACGTAACATTCAAAGGACAAGCATTTTTACCTAACACTAAAGTTTATGTTTTCTTTGACGGAACTGCAATGGCAGCTTATATCACACCTCAATCACAAAGTTACACAAATGTTTCTACAGTAGCAGAGGGTGTCCAATTAGTAACTGATGGTAACGGTAATGTTGAGGGAACTATGAGAATACCTGAATATAGATTTGCAGGTCAAACTGCTGTTCCTAAATTTAAAACAGGTGAAGTAGAATTTAGAATTACTTCTAGTTCTACAAATATTAAAACACCTGTACCTGTAACTGCAGCCAATACAACTTACATTGCAAAAGGTATTTTAGAAACAGAGCAAGAAACTATTATCGCTACTAGAAATGCTAGAGTAGTACAAAAAAGTGTAACAGAAACAACAAGTAGATTAAGTACAAGTTCAAGAGTTATAAACGTTCAAGAAATTGATCAAGGTAGAGGTGACCCACCTGGACCAGACCCATTAGCTCAAACTTTCTTGGTTGAAGAAGAGGGTGGAGCATTTATAACAGAATTAGATTTATACTTCCAAACTAAAGATAACGATTTACCTTGTTGGGTTGAAATTAGAAATGTTGACAATGGTTATCCTGGTCCAAAAATATTACCATTTGGTAGAAAACTATTACAAGCTTCTGAAATTAATACATCAACAACAGCTGCAACAGCAACAACATTTACATTTGATGCACCTGTATATTTAAAGAACGGTCAAGAATATTGTTTTGTTGTTCGTTCAGACTCTTTAGAACCTAAAATATGGATTTCTAGAATGGGTGAAACAGATATTGGTGGATTAAGAATTGTTTCTAAACAACCACATCTTGGTGTATTGTTTAAATCACAAAACAATAGAACATGGGCAGCATCTCAAAGTGAAGATATTAAATTTACTTTAAGAAAAGCTGTATTCAATACTACAGCTGCAGGTGCTGTTACACTTGAAAATAATCCTATTGGTCAAGCGATAACAAATGAAATTGGAAATACTGTATATGTAAACAGATTAAAATCAAATCCTTTAATCATGACTAATGGTTCTACAACATTAAAGATTAAACATGAAGATCATGGTATGTATCAAACATCTAACAATGTTGTAGTTACTGGTGTGTCTTCTGGTATAGAGACAACACTATCTGCTACAATTAATGATAGTGCGACTTCACTTACACTTGCAAGTAACTCAGGTTTTGGTAGTGGAAACATAACTGTTAAAATAGGAAACGAAATTATTACAGGTTCATTATCTGGTACAACTTTATCATCTTTAACAAGAGGTGCTGGAGGTTCAACTGCATCAGCACATACTGCTTCAGACAAAGTTGAGTTGTATGAAATATTTGGTGTATCATTAACAGAGATAAACAAAGAGCATACATCAATAGGAAATATTGGTACAGATTATTACACAATAACTTTAACAACTGCACCAAGTATTAGTGGTGGTTCAACAACTGCTGAAATAGGTGGAGTAGCTGTTTATGCTTCTGAAAACTATAGATATGAATTACTTAAAACTTCAATTGCTACTTTAGAATTACCAGAAACAAGTGTAGCTGGTAAATTAAGAAACACTACAGGTAGATCACCAAGTGGTACAGAAACATCATTTAATACTAGAACATTAGCAAATGCTAGAGCAATATCTTTAAATGAAAACCAAAGACTACCAGAATGTAATATTGTTGCATCTCAAATAAATGAAACAAATGAACTTGCTGGTGCTAAATCATTCTTCTTACCATTAACACTTGGTTCTAATAATGCTAACATATCACCTGTTATTGATACAGATAGATTGTCAGCTGTTTTAGTTGCAAACAAAGTAAATAACATAACAGATTCTAGTGGAGTTTTCCCTACAACTGATTATGTAACAAACGAAGCACCAGATGGTGACCAAAATGCATTTATATACATTACTAAAAAAGTTGCTTTGGAATCACCAGCAACAGCTTTAAAAGTATTTTTCTCAGCACACAAACATAATAGTGCTACGATCAAATGTTTATTTAAAGTTTTAAGATCAGATGATGCTTCTGATTTCGATGAACTAGGTTATACTTTCTTTAACACAACTGGTACAACAGATACAGAGGTAGGTTCATCACTTGAAGATGATGACTTCCAAGAATACGTGTTTACTTCTGGTGTGACAGATGATGGTATAGGAACACCTTTACCAGAGTTTATACAATTTGCAATCAAAATAGTAGGACAAGGAACTAATGCTGCTGAACCAATTAGAATTAAAGATTTCAGAGCAATAGCATTGGCAACATAATGAGCGAAAGATATTTAAAAGTTGAGGGATACTCTGAATTAGTAAGAGATAGAAACTCAAGTGCAATTATTAATACTAATAAAGTTGCATATGTAAAAGCAGTTGCTAGAGCAAAAGCTGCATCTCAACAAAGAGATGAAATAAGACATGCGACTAGAGAGATAAATAATTTAAAATGTGAAATGCACGAAATAAAAGATATGTTAAAAAAGGTGTTAGAAAAAAATGGCAATTAGAGCGATAGAAATAGATAACAATAGTACGATTGAACAATTAAGAGTTCAGTTCAATGAGTTAGTTACCGATGTAACTGCGATTGAAGCAGGTACTTTGAACTTAACGAATGTCGCAGCCACTTCTATATCAGTAGGTGACTTGACAGTTACGGGTACTTTTTCTCTTGACTCTATTACTCCTACAACATTTAAATTAGAAAATGACAGATTTGTAGTAGAAGGCCAGAATGTTGATGCCTTTGAAACAACAGTTGTTTTTACAGAACCCACAGCAGATAGAACAATTACTTTCAAAAATGCAGATGGTACCGTTGCATATACTGCCGATCTAGGGTTTTCTAATTCAACATTGACACAATTACCCACTGCTGACGGAAACGCAGATTTGGCAGGGGGTGAAACTCCATTTGATACTTCTATTCAAGATTCTTTTGGATTTTCGTTATCTTCCAACTTATATGATATGAATGAGCCTAAAGGGATAGTAAATACCCAAGATTTAGGACAAGCTAGTGGTATATAAAATGATAAATACTAAATATAAATATAAAAAATAAAAGAATATAAAGGAGCTTTATTCAAATGCCTACAGTACTTCAATTTAGACGTGGTACAACAACGCAGAATAACGCATTTACTGGCGCTTTAGGTGAAATCACCTATGATACAACGGTCGATACTCTTCGAGTACATGACGGAAGCACAGCAGGCGGATTTGCGATGGTGACTGCTGCAAGCACGTCCACGTTAACAAACAAAACTTTAACCTCTCCAGCAATAACAACTTCTATTGTGCCATCCAGCGCCGATGGAGCAGCAATAGGTTCTGCGTCAGCAGAATTTTCTGACTTATTTCTAGCAGATGGTTCAGTTATCAAATTTGGTAACGATCAAGACATAACATTAACTCACGTTGCAGACACAGGTCTGATTTTAAAGAACGAGTCAACTTCAGGTAACTCTGGTGTTGGTGCTGTTCTTACAATGCAGACTGGCGATACAGATATCGCATCAGGCAACGTTTTAGGACATATTAAATTCCAAGCACCAAATGAAGGTACAGGTACAGATGCAATTCTAGTTGCAGGTGGTATCTCTGCTGTTTCAGAAGGTGACTTTAGTTCATCTAACAACGCAACAAAACTATCGTTTCAAACTGCGGCTTCAGCTGCAGCTGCTGAAACTATGGCATTATCTTCAGTTGGTGTTTTAACACTTAACGGTTCAAGTGGTGCAATCGTAATACCTGATGCAGGTACAATCGGATCAGCTTCAGATACAAACGCAATCGGAATATCTTCTGGTGGTGTTGTTTCAATTACAGCAACAACTGCAAACACAAGTGCTACAGACGGTGCATTAACTGTCGGTGGTGGACTTGGTGTAGCTGCAGACGCATCAATCGGTGATGATTTAAGATTAATATCTGACGCAGCTATATTATCTTTTGGTGCAGACTCAGATGTAACTTTAACTCACGTAGCAGATACAGGTATCACTATGAAAAACACTTCAACTACAGGTAACTCTGGTGTTGGTGCTGTTCTTACAATGCAAACAGGTGATACAGATGTTGCAGCTAACAACGTATTAGGTTCTATACAGTTCCAAGCTCCCGATGAAGGCACAGGTACAGATGCAATTTTAGTTGCAGGTGCTGTTGAGTGTGTTTCTGAAGGTGACTTCTCTGCATCTAATAACGCAACTAAGATTTCGTTCAGATGTGGTAATTCAGAAGCGGCTACAGAAAAAGCAAAAATCGTAGGTTCAACTGGTAAGTTTCACGCAACACCAGATAGTATTCTATTGATTAAAAACTCTTCTGGTTCGACTTTGAAAACTGTAAACGGACACGCAGCTATATAATAGTTGACAAAAGGTATATAAGTATAGTATAAAGGATAATTATGACAGCAAGAAACCCGTTATATTACGATAGTGGTAATTTAATAGAAATGAGTTCAGCTCAATTACTTGAATGGCAAAGAAAAGCTATCTCAATGTATGCAGGCAACCCAAGTGTAGTTTGTTCAGTCGCAGCCAACTCTGGTGATTTATCACCAACTATGGCAGACACTAGATTTAGATCAAGTGCAGCTACTCAACAAAACTCATCTCACCCTGGTTCAGGTTCACTAACAACGGTCACTACAAACTTTGACCATATATCGGGTAACGCTGTTACTAACCCGTCTGTACTTTCAGATACAGGTAAATCTTTTCCTGTGTACTATGATGGTTCAGGTGGTATTCAAGCAATGTCACTTACAGACTTTCTAGATACTTTTATTAAACCAGCAATCGTATTAATGTGTGCTTCGTCTGAGGGAAATACAGGTGACTTTGGTGGAACATTTGCTATCAAAACAGGTACATCGGTTTCTGGTTTTACTTTAATATCTTCAACTGCTGTATTTACAGATACAAGAGCAGATACAGGTTCTTATAGTTCTGACCAAATTGGAACATCAGGTAGTTTTCAAGATCATTCATCTACAGTAAACAACTATTACTTACATAGACAAGATGCAACATCAATTACACCATCTCAAAACTTATTGTACATCGATAGTAACAATGACTTGAAAGAATACGCAACTTCAGGTGATGATGCAGCTGACATTACAGATGTATTAGAACAGTTTATGAGAGACCTTGCAGCTAGTGATGATTCAGCTTCTGGTCATAATATCAGATACAACATTAATGGTTCTGGTGAAACTAGAGGTGACTCTATGGTTGATACTAAACTAGATGGTTCAGGTTCTGAGACAAACAGATTTGTAGGTGGTGACGATTACAGATCACAAAAGTTCCCTAATGGTTCATCAGCAACAATTAGTACTTTTAACTTTAAAATAAATAGAGAATAATATATAATAACTTTTGTTATTAAGGAGTGAATGAATGCTAAAAAAAATGCATGAAGATAGACGTATCGATCTAGATAGTGTAACTTACATAGATCATAATGGTCATAAAGTAAAAGTTCAAAAAGAAATCCAAAAAGCACCCGAAACACCTATTGAAGGTAAACCAAAACCTGATCATAGTAAAAAAGAAATTGACTTAGGTCATAAGATTGTTACTTTTAACAGAGCAGAATATACTAACTCTGAAAGAACAACTATGAGAATCTTCTATGAAGACGATGGTGGTTCTGAAAGACTTGAGTTTGATTTTGAAGAGACAGACCCATCAAGAGCTTGGTTAGTTGAACAAGTATATCAATTAACTGATAAAGATGAGATCATGGAAAATACTTATCAAAGAATTAAAGCTGAAGAAGCATCATTCAAAGAATTTGCTATACGTCTAGGAAAAAAAGAAGGTTATCTTATTGACCCAGTAGCGTATTACGATTCAGAAAGTAATAGTGCGAAAGTAGATACTAAATTTTATACACAATCAATTAAATTATTCTTTGGTCCTTTTGATGAAGAAAAACAAAAAGAAGATTTGTTTGTTTGTAAACTTGCAGCTTTTGAATTAGATATGGTTCAGAAATCTGAAGATAAAGAAGTTAAGTCTAAATTAAGAAAAGCAAAAACACCTTTAGAAGTAATACAGACTTTATTAGAAATTAAAAGTTCACAAGCCTAAAAACTCTCTCAAAGTTTTTATCTGTTACATGCCACATACATGCATTGGCAATCTTATTATCTGATTTTAAACAATTGTAATGCCACCATTCAGGTAGTTGAGTAAGAGGAAACTTTTCTTTCTTTACTAACCAAGTTAAAAATACTTCATTATTTTGTTGTACATCAAGTTTCTTAAACTCTTCGTAGTGTTTATGAATATTTAATTTTTTTATTATATCAGAACCTCCACCAGTAATACCTGTATTGAAAATCCAATGTTCACCATCTGGTATTATCTTTTGTACTTCTTGACCTTTTTTCATCCAATGGTACTTGTCTAGTTTAGACCACGCTTCTTCAAAGTGTTTATCAATATATTCCCTAGCAAATTTTACAAACTCACCTTTTTGTTTTAGATGTTGAATATACTTTCTTCTCTCTTCACTATCATTAACCATCGTGTCTAACAAAGCATGTAATCCCATTCTATCATATCTGGTACATGGTTCATATCTACATATCAAAGTATTCATATCAAACTTATCGAAAAAACTTTTAGTAGTGTTAGCAATAACATCTAAATCTAGATACAAAACATTATCATAATCATATGCAAACTTATCAAGTAAAAATAGTTTTTCAAAGTTCATATTATCATAAAGATCACTCTCTGGTTCTAATAATTTAAACTCTGCACCTATCTTATCTGCATATAATTTTTTATTATCAACTAATTTATCAAAGTATTTTTCTAATTGATTGTTTACGTATGTTCGTCTGTCCTCAAAGTTTTTTTCTATCTTTGCAGGTCGCCAGATACTAAAGATTAAGTTTTTCATAAAATTGTTTTACTCTTTCAAATTCTTTGTTTATTGCATGTACTATTTTTGCGTCTTGAGGAATACCTCTATTATTATCATAAAAGAAATGCCATTGATAATCTAACCATTGTACTGATACATTATTTGCAACTAACTTATATGTAAATATAGTTTCATTGTCATATCCAAATGTTTTAGTTATATTTGGTGGATACATAGATTGATACTCATCACTTTTTAAATATGTCATTAAATCAAATGATTGTTTTAAATCATCAAAGTATTTTAACTTTTTCCAATGTTCTTTTGTTGCACCAATGATAGCAGTATTTACTACATCACATTGAGGTTTATTATCTGTCTCTTCTAACATTGCCATTGCATTAAAATATTTTGCTGACGGTGAACGAATAGTGCCATTGATACGATGTATATGTTGCCCTGGGTCTCTTATCTTATCGTTGTTATGTAATATGGTAATACCCTTATTTAAATCCCATACATCAAAAAAGGATTCGTTAGTAGTCGGTATAGCATCAAAGTCTAGATATAGTACTTCATCTTTGTAATTAACAAGTCTATCTAAAATATGTAATTTATATTTGTTTACTATATTATAATCTGTAAGAAATGGATATTTTTTTGAGTACTCTTCATGAAACTTAATGTAATCTTCATCGTATTCATACATTTGAAAATCTGCACCTATCTTGTCTGCATAGCGTTTTTTCGTTTCTACGAGCCAATCATAGTGATCTATAAACGCCTGTTTCATTTTAAGATTCATTGGCGTTTCGTTCTTTTTAAGAATGTGTGTATCGTGTAAGTCTAATTTTTCTTTAGGAATATCGATATATATTGAGTAAATAACCCTTGACATAATCACCTTCAATTTGTTAATATGTACATAACATTATAGATATTTATATAGGAATTGTCAATGAAAATATTAGTAACTGGCTCTCAAGGATTTATAGGTCGTAATCTTGTCGAAGAGTTAGAATTAGATGGCCACGAAGTTTCAAAGTGGGATTTGCATGGTAGAAATGAATTAGGACAACCTGCGATTAGAAACTTTAAAGATATTACAAAAGAAACGTTAGAAGATGTTGACAGAGTTGTACATTTGGCAGCTCTAGCAGATGTACGTAAATCTTTTGATAACCCAGATAAATGGTACGAAACAAATGTTGAATGGTCAACAAATTTGTTTAAATTGTGTGCTGAAAATAAAACACCATGTGTTTATGCGTCATCATCAAACGCACATTATTGGTGGAAGAACCCATATGCAGGTTCTAAAAAAGCAATGGAAGCTGTAGCAAAAGCAACAGGTAAACATATAGGATTAAGATTTACAAATGTTTTTGGTGATGGTTGTAGACCTACTATGTTAACTCAAAAGATGATTGACGGAACACTAGAATACAAGACTGAACACACTAGAGATTTTATACATGTGTTAGATGTTGTTGATGCGATAAAATTGTTGATATATAGAAAAGAGTTTTATATGGATTGGACACAACACACATATGAAATTGCAAGTGGAAAAGGCATAAAAGTAAACGAATTGGTCGATAAATACTTTAAAAATATACCAACAAAAGAAGGTCATAGTGGCGAAAGTCTTGATAATACTGCAAATATCAAGGACATATTATCTTTGGGATGGCGACCAAAAAGGGATTTAGATAAATACTTAAAAGGAAAAATACATGGCCATTCCAAATTCAAAGAGTACATTAAAAGAATATTGCCTAAGAAATTTAGGTAAAGGTGCTGTACAAATCAATATAACAGACGATCAAGCAGACGATAGATTAGACGAAGCACTACAATATTTTTCTCATTACTATTACGATGGTATTGAGAAGATGTATCTTAAATATAAAATTACATCAGCAGACATAACTAGAGGTAGTGAAAATATAACTACAACTGCGACAGACGTTGCAGATAGTTCAATCACAGCATCTTTTCAAGAAGGTAAAAACTTCATCCCTATGCCTGACTCAGTAGTTTCAGTACTAAACATTTTTAGTTTTGATAACGCAGCTACTAATAATATGTTTGATATAAGATATCAATTAAGATTGAATGACCTGTATGATTTTTCTTCAACAAGTATTATACATTACGAAATGACAATGCAACATTTAGATTACTTGTCACATTTATTGGTAGGCGAAAGTCCATTAAGATTTTATGAACATCAAAGAAGATTATATATTGATATGGATTGGACAAATGACATAAGCGAAAATGATTATTTAATTATTGAATGTTATAGAAAGCTTGACCCTGCCACATATACAGATTTATTTAACGATATGCATCTTAAAAGATATGCAACTGCATTAATAAAAAAACAATGGGGTCAAAACTTGTCTAAGTTCAATGAGGTTCAAATGTTAGGTGGTGTCACTATGAATGGTGAACAAATATTTACTCAAGCTCAAGAAGAAATAACTAGACTAGAAGAACAAATACAAAACATGCAATACCCCGATCTAATAATGAAGGGTTAACGTCATGGCTGTCAACAGTCTATTTAAAACAGACAATACTACTCTCGATGTAGAAAAAAACTTGTATTCAGACTTAGTAAAAGAGTCTATACAAATCTACGGACATGATGTAAATTATATAGATAGAACTTTACAAGCTAGAGATAATATCTTTGGCGAAGATAGTTTATCACAATTTAATAAATCTCAAACAATTGAAATGTATGTTGAAGACTCATCTGGTGGATTTCAAGGTGAGAAAGAAGTCATGCAACAGTTTGGTCTTGAAAATAGAAACGAGATTACTTTTGTTGTACATAGAAAAAGATTTAATGATGTTGCTCGTCAAATAGATATTGAAAGTGGTACAGATACTACTGAGGGTTCAATACTTTTAGAAAGTGGTACTATTACTGCTGATACTACAAACAATGCTAGTGCTTCTTTTGAAAGTGCTTACTTGAGAAAAGAAGATGACACACTTGGTGAGTTTGCAACAAGACCACTAGAGGGTGATTTAGTTTTTCATCCAATACTTAAAAAATTATTTGAGATATCTTTCGTAGATCACGATGAACCATTTCATCAACTAGATAACAACCCTGTTTACAAATTAAGATGCAGACAGTTTGAATACTCTAGCGAGGAACTAAATACTGGCATTACAGATGTTGATGCTATCGAAGATGCTTTAACAACAGATACTTTAGGCCATCAGTTTACACTTGAATCAACAAGTGCATATAACGAAAGTATCGCATTAGAATTCTTTACAAACGCATCACAAACTGATACGTTATTAATGGAAGATAGTGATGTTGTTGTACATGAAAATGATAGTAGGTCTGTCGGTGAAAACATATTACTTGAACAAGCAGATGACTCTGTAAGTTCAAACTACCTAATCCAAGAGACATATATAATTGGTGACGGTACAATAGATGTAACAAGTCAAAATGAATTATTTGATAAAGCAGATGATTCAATACTAGACTTCTCTGAAAGAAACCCTTTTGGTGATGCTGGAGAATAGGAATAGAAAATGTTAGGAACACAATTTTATCACGAAACAATCAGAAAGATGGTTGTCTCATTTGGTACGATATTTAATAATATCAATTTAGTTAGAAAAGATAATAATGGTACAATCATTCAAAAAATGAAAGTGCCTTTAGCATATGGTCCAAAACAAAAGTTTCTAGCAAGATTAGATCAAGATGCTGATCTAACAAGTAAAGTAGCAATTACTTTACCTCGTATTGGTTTTGAAATTCAAAACATGGCATACGATACTACAAGAAAATTAAATAGAGTTCAAAAATTTAAAAAAGCAAAATCTGGTACTACAAGTCAATTAGAAACTCAATTTATGCCAGTGCCATATAATTTAGATTTTGAATTGTTTATTATGGCAAAACAATCAGATGATGCGTTACAAATTATAGAACAAATATTACCTTTCTTTCAACCAGATTATACTGTTACAATTAATGATATGTCAGATATGGGTATCAAAAGAGATATACCAATTATTTTAAATTCAATTAATTACGAAGATAGTTACAGAGGTCAGTTTACAGAAAGAAGAGCAATTATCTACACATTAAATTTCACTTCTAAATTTTATCTATACGGACCAGTAACAGATAGTAAAGTTATTAAAAGAGTTCAAGTTGACCAATATACAGACTTACCTGATAAGTCACCAACGAGAGAGCAAAGATATACAGTTACACCTTCACCAGCAACTGCCAATGCAGATGATGATTTTGGATTTAACGAAACTACAGCTTTCTATGAAGACGCAAAAAGTGATTAATAATTATACAATGATTTTTAATGAAAGAAATAAATTTAGATATAACACATAAGTGTACTCTTAAATGTGGTGGTTGTAATCGTCAAGATGAAAACTATACTATTGTTAAAAGTGAAATAACAATAGACGAGTTTGAAAAAATTCTTGATGAGTTTGATATCATAGATATGTGTGGTGGTCAATCAGACCCAATCTATCACACAAAACTAAATCAATTACTAAAACTATGTTACATACGAAAAAAACATGTTCGTATTCATAACGCAGCCAATCATAAAAAGAAAAGTGTATATGATGAAGCGTTTCAATCAAACTTACATGCTCATTGGGTTTTTGGAATTGATGGTCTACCTCATCAATCACATCAATATAGAAAAAATCAAGATGGTGAGTTTTTATTTCAAAGAATGTTAGATGCAAAAAAACTTGGTATAGATGTAGAGTGGCAGTATATAGTTTTTCCTTACAATGAGAAATATCAATTAGATGCATATAAATTAGCTAAAGATCATGATATAAGATTACAGTTGTTAGAAACAAATACCGATGCTGAGGGTAAGAATGTAAAATTAAAATATAACATGTCACCTAAAATAAGACCAAGATGTTTAGAGAATAAAACAAATATGTATTATGCAGCTGGTGGTAATGTATTACCATGTTGTTGGTTAGACTCACATAAACAACAAGTTTCAGAATTATATGATAGTACTTTAAATTTGAAAATAAATACTGTTAAAGAAATAGTAAACTCTAATACGTGGAAAACATTTAATAATAAATTAAAAACTAATCCACCAGAAGTTTGCAGAAAGCGATGTGGTATAAATCTTGATCAAGACGATGCAAAAATGAAAAGGTATTTTTTAAATGGCTGATAAAATAGATGAAATAATAAACGATGCTTTAGGTGTTAAAGATAAAGAACTTATAAAATCAGAACCTAAAAAAGTTATTCCTAGACCAAAAGAAGATGAAGATATAGATTCTGATTACAAGTATCAAAGAGAAAATTTTTACAATTTAGTTGAAAGAGGACAAGACGCAATACAAGGAATATTAGATATTGCTCAAAACTCTGACCATCCAAGAGCATACGAAGTTGCTGGTAATTTAATTAAACAAGTTTCTGAGGTAACAGAAAAACTTGGTGATCTACAAGAGAAGATGAAAAAATTAAAAGAAGTTCCTAACAATGCTCCCAAAAATGTAACTAATGCTTTGTATGTAGGTTCAACAGCCGAACTACAAAAACTATTGAAAAAGAAAAAGGATGATTGATTATAAAAATGATGGTTTTAAAAATAGAGGTTTAGATTTAGATATTACAAATAAATGTACATTGCAATGTTCTCAATGTGCTCGTTCTATTTGGGATTACAAAACTAAAGATATACCTGGTGGCGATTTAACAATTGATGAATGGAAAGACTTAACTGATCACTTTTCAGCATTAACTCTTAATGGTACATTTGGTGACCCTATATTTAATCCTAATCTAATTGAAATGCTTCGTATTGCATGTTCTAAAAATGTTCATGTATCTATTAGTAATGCAGCCTCACAAAAACCTATAGAGTTTTATATTGATGCATTTAGAGCTCATCCAAAAGCAGAATGGCGTTTTGGTATAGATGGTCTTCCATATCAAAGTTTTGTTTACAGACAAAATCAAGATGGTGAAAAATTATTTGAAGTAATGAAAACTGCTAGTGAAATGGGTATAGATTGTAAATGGCAATATATTGTTTTTAGTTATAATGAAGATAAGATAACACAAGCAATACAAATGGCAAAAGATATTGGAGTTACTTTAGAATTAAATTACTCTGGTAGAACTAATGATTTTTTAGAACCAAAAAATAAAAAATTCAAAGAAAAAATAGAGAAAGAAAAAGAAGAGTTTAGACCAAAGTGTTTAAGTATGTTAGATGATACATACATGACTCAAGAAAGATTGCCATACGTATCAACAACAAAACAAGTATTACCGTGTTGTTGGTTAGATGCAGACGTATTACATAGTGAACAAGTTGATAAAAGATATGAACCATTATTAGATGCTAGCAACAATCTAAATAATAATAAAGTAAAAGATATAGTAAATAGTAAAGCATGGAAAGATTTTTTTGATAAAATTACAAATGGCGATGTGCCAGATTTTTGTAAATCAAAATGTTCTTCTAAAATGAAAAACACAAATAGATATAAAGAGGTTTATGTAAATGGAAAGTTATCTAGGTAATCCAAATCTAAAAAAAGCTAATCAACCTAAAGAGTGGTCACAAGCTGAGATTGAAGAATATCAAAAATGTATGAATGACCCTTTATACTTTATCACGAACTACATAAAGATTATATCACTTGACGAGGGATTAGTCAAGTTTAAACCTTATAATTTCCAAAAAGAAATGATTGGTACTTTTCATAGTAATAGATTTACTATTTGCAAACTTCCTAGACAATCAGGTAAATCAACTGTTATGATTGCTTATCTTTTACATTATGCATTATTTAATCCTAGTGTTAACATAGCGATACTTGCAAACAAAGCTGCAACTGCTAGAGACTTATTAGGTAGATTACAACTCGCATACGAAAACTTACCTAAATGGTTACAACAAGGAGTAATGTCATGGAACAAAGGAAGTTTAGAATTAGAAAATGGAAGTAAAATACTAGCATCATCTACATCAGCATCAGCAGTTAGAGGAGGTTCATACAATATAATATTTCTTGATGAGTTTGCATATGTACCATCAAATGTTGCTGAACAATTTTTTAGTTCAGTTTATCCTACAATCTCTTCTGGTAAAACAACAAAAGTAATTATTGTATCTACACCACATGGTATGAATATGTTCTATAAATTATGGAATGATGCACAATATAAAAGAAACACTTATGTACCTATAGAAGTACATTGGTCGGAAGTACCAGGTAGAGATGAAAAATGGAAACAAGAAACTATCTCAAATACAAGTGAACAACAATTCCAAACAGAGTTTGAATGTGAGTTTTTAGGTTCTACTAATACACTTGTTAACTCTGCAAAATTAAGACAAATGACTTACAAAGAACCTATTGTAAAACATGAGGGATTAAATGTTTATGAAAATCCTAAAAAAGATCACACTTATGTTGTAACAGCTGACGTTGCACGTGGAACTAAAAACGATGCATCAGCATTTACTGTTATTGATGTTTCAGAAATACCATATAAAGTAGTTGCATCATTTAAAGATAACGAAATAAAACCTTTATTATTTCCACATAAAATACATCATGTTGCTAGGGCATATAATCATGCATATGTTTTAGTTGAAGTAAATGATATAGGAGAGCAAGTATCAAACAACTTACATTTTGATTTAGAATATGATAATATAATTATGTGTTATATGAGAGGACGTGCTGGTCAAGTTATGGGTAGTGGATTTTCTGGTGGTAAAGCACAATTAGGTGTAAGAACAACAAAGTCAGTTAAAAAAGTAGGATGTTCTAACTTAAAACAATTATTAGAAACAGATAAACTACTCGTAGATGATTTTGATATAATAAATGAATTATCAACTTACATAGTTCGTGGTAATCAATTTCAAGCAGAGGAAGGTAGCAATGATGATTTAGTAATGTGTTTAGTTTTATTTTCCTGGGCAACAGATCAAAGATATTTTAAAGAGTTAACAGATCAAGATATTAGAAAAAGAATGTATGCAGATAATCAAGATAGAATAGAGCAAGATATGACACCATTTGGTTTTATATTAGATGGTAATGAAGAGATAGGAGAATCAGTAGATGAATATGGTACTAGATGGTCACCAGTTGTTAGAGATAAGGATACAGATTGGTAATGAATAAACTTTTAATTGTAATAGGCGATAAAAAAATATTAGATTACTTTCCAAAAATGGTGAAAGTTTTTGATAATCCTACAGATCAAATAGATTTATCTGTAAAATATAATATAATACATTTAGATAGTTGGAATATAGAGTTTTATCAAATTGTTAGATATCTATTTGATGTGCAAGTTATTATTAGTGGAAAAACAACACAATCTATAGATGATGTATCAATGTGTCCTAAAATACATTTTATATCATCACACTTAATAAAAACTTATGGACAATATTATGTAAGATATTTAAGTGAATTGTTTAACTATCCAATGCTATATAAGTTCGATTAAATCATTATCTAATTTAATCCAACAATTATGACATATGATTTTTGAACTATCTATAAGATTTAGTATCTCTTGTCTACCAGACCCATTGATACCATTTGTTTTAGATATTTTACGTATTTGAGAGTCGTGAGGATGAAACTTTAGACATATAGTTTCACTTTCACCACAATTATGGCAAGACTTATCAGATAAATGTTGATTTAGCCAAGAGACCCTTTTATTATAATGTCTTCTTGCTACTTTTTTGATAGTTTCTTTGTATTTCTCATAGTGGGATTGCATAATGTAGTATTTATATTCAGTTAGTCTATAAATAATAGGGTTTTGAAAATTAAATATCTATAAATACAGATATAAAATTAAAAGTAATAGCTATACTTTACAAGGAGAACAACAATGGCATTTTTAGTCTCACCTGGCGTTCAGGTAAAAGAAGTTGACTTAACAAATGTGGTACCAGCAGTAGCAACATCTATAGGTGCAATCGCTGGAGCATTTCAAAAAGGCCCTGTTTCATCTGTAACAACTATAACGTCTGAAGAAGACCTTATTAAAAATTTTGGAAAACCAAATGACTCAAACTTTGAGACATTCTTTTCAGCTGCAAACTTCCTACAATATACAAACTCTTTGAGAGTAGTAAGAGCAGAAAGTGGAGTAGTTAACGCAGTTGCATCAGGTACAGCAATACTAATTAGAGATACAGATCACTATCAAGGTTCTTTCGCTGCAGGCGAAGCATCTGTTGGTGAGTGGGCTGCAAGATCAGCTGGAACATGGGGAAATTCTATAGGAGTTTCTATTTGTGCAACAGCAACAGCATACGAAGAAATGTTGACATCATCTAACCAAACAGTTGGTGAAGATGCAGTAGGTTCAACATCAATCGCAGTAGATAACATAGATTTAGCAGACGATGAAATACACGTTGGAGATATTATATCTTTCTTTACAGACTCAGCAGGTACAACACCTGTAACTGGTGAAGACGGAAAACAATATGAAGTAACAGCGATTAATACTTCAACTAACGTTGCAACAATCAAAAGATTAGACGACCCTAACGGTGGTGGTGTTCATAACGTCATACCTGATAACTCTTTCATCAAAAGACGTTGGAGATTTTACGACAGATTTGACGGAGCTCCAGGTACATCTGCATGGGCAACTCAAAACGGTAGAGGTTCAGGTGACGAAATTCACGTAGTAGTTTACGATACTACTGGCGACATTTCAGGTTTTGATGTTGATTCAAACGGAAATAGACAAAATGCAATTATCGAAACTTTTGCAAATATGTCAAAAAACCCAAATGCAAAAACTGCTCAAGGTAATACAAATTACTATCCAAATGTAATTTACAATCAATCAGAAAATATATTTTGGATGGACCACAACTCAGGTGGTTCAAATTGGGGAACTGATACTACATCAGCATACACAGCTGTAGATACACCAACTGCTACAAACTTAGCATCTGGTACAGACGACTACGCTGTAACTGCTGGAGAGATTGAAAGTGCATATGATAAGTTTAGTGATACAGAGTCAATTGATATCAATCTAGTAATTGGTGGACCATCTTCTATTGTAGCAGATACATCAAGTGGTCAAGACACACACGTAACTATGATTACTGATTTAGTTGAAAAAAGAAAAGACTGTGTAGCATTCGTATCACCACATAGAGGTGCAACAGTTAATGTTGCTAACGATACAACACAAACTGAAAACGTAAAAACAGCATTTGATTTATGTCCTAGTTCATCATACGTAGTATTCGATAGTGGATACAAATACATGTATGACAAATACAATGATGAGTTTAGATTTGTACCATTAAATGGTGATACTGCTGGATTATGTGCTAATACAGATAGAGTAGCAGATAGCTTCTTTTCACCTGCTGGATTTAACAGAGGAAACATAAGAGGCGCAATCAAATTATCTTACAACCCTAACCAAGCTCAGAGAGATATACTTTACAGAGCAAGAATTAACCCAGTTGTTAACTTCCCAGGTCAAGGTGTTGTTTTATTTGGTGACAAAACTGCATTAACTAAACCAAGTGCTTTCGATAGAATAAACGTAAGAAGACTATTCTTACTTCTAGAAAAAGCAATAGCAACAGCTGCTAAATTCCAATTGTTTGAGTTCAATGATGAGTTTACTAGAGCACAATTTAGAAACTTAGTTGAGCCATTCCTAAGAGACATACAAGGTCGAAGAGGAATAAGTGACTTTAGAGTAATAGCAGACGCAAGTAATAATACTGGTGAAGTAATTGATAGAAATGAGTTTGTTGCAGACATTTTTGTAAAACCTGCAAGAAGCATTAACTTCATAACTTTATCATTTATTGCTACTAGAACTGGTGTTGCGTTTACCGAAGTAGGAGGAGCGTAAGATGGCTAGAATAGACGACTTTAAAGCAAACCTAATCGGTGGAGGCGCTAGACCCAATCAGTTTAGAGTCACTATTACACCACCACCAGGTATTGCAATAGGACTTGATGTAAGAAGAAGTTCTTTCTTAGCAAAAGCTTCAAACTTACCAGGCCAAACACTTGGTGAAATACCTGTACCATTCAGAGGTAGAAATATCTACATCGCTGGTGACAGAGAGTTCGAAACATGGTCAACAACATTCATTAACGATACAGACTTTATGGTAAGAAATGCTATAGAGCGTTGGATGAATGGTATCAATGATTTAGTAGAAAACACTGGTGTATCTACACCTGCTGAATATTCTGCTGATTTATTCGTTGAACAATTAGATAGAGATGATACAGTTCTTAAAAACTACATCTTTAGAAATGCTCATCCATTAACAGTTGCACAAATTGACGTAGCATATGAGTCAACAAATGCATTGGAAGAGTTTGAGGTGACATGGAGATATCAACACTTCGAAGCAAGTGGCGTTAACTTCTAATTTACCTACATAAATACATAAAAAGTAGGAGTACATTATGGCAGAGCTATTCGGATTTAAATTCGAAAGAATAAAAGATACAGAGAGCCAAGAAAAGTTTACCCAAAAATCGCCTGACGATGGCACAGTAGAAATCGCAGGCGGTGGGCACTTTGCTCAAGTTCTAGATCAAGACGGTAGAGACAGAAACGAACAAGACCTTGTTCGTAGATATAGAGACATTGCGAATCAACCAGAGTGTGATAGTGCAATTGAAGATATCATTAATGAAGCTATTGTTGCAAATGAAAGAGATCAATCTGTAGAAGTAATAACAGACAACTTACCTTATAACACTAGAGTAAAAAATAGAATTAGAGAAGAGTTTGATCAAGTATTAAGATTATTAGATTTTGATACTAAAGGACCAGACATATTCAGACGATGGTATATTGATGGTAGGCTTTACTATCATAAAGTTATTGATACCAAAAATCCAAAATTAGGTATTCAAGAAGTTAGATATATCGACCCAAGACAAATCAAAAAAGTTAAAGAAGTTAAGAAACAACCTAAAGCAATAGGACCAGATATAATTAAAAAATCTGAGGACTACTATGTTTACAATCCAAAAGGCATGATGTATGGGGGAAGTGGTAGTAACACTTTGATTGGTGCTAGACTATCACCAGACTCAGTAGCATATTGCCCATCTGGTTTAATAGATGCAAATAGAAATATGGTTTTATCTTATTTGCACAAAGCAATTAAACCTGTTAATCAATTAAGAATGATTGAAGACAGTCTTGTTATCTATAGAATATCAAGAGCACCAGAAAGAAGAATCTTTTATATTGATGTTGGTAATTTACCAAAAGCAAAAGCAGAACAATATCTAAAAGATGTTATGCACCGATATAGAAATAAATTAGTGTATGATGCAAAGACTGGTGAGATTAGAGACGACAGAAATCACATGTCAATGCTTGAAGACTTTTGGTTACCAAGAAGAGAAGGTGGCAGAGGTACAGAGATTACAACTTTACCAGGTGGAAACAACTTAGGTGAAATAGAGGATATAGTTTACTTTCAAAGAAAATTATATCGTTCTTTAAATGTTCCCATATCAAGATTAGAAGCTGAACAAAACTTTTCTTTAGGAAGATCAACAGAGATTACTAGAGATGAATTAAAATTTACAAAGTTTGTACAGAAAATTAGAAAGAAGTTTACACCTTTATTTAATGATATACTTAAATCACAATTAGTTTTAAAAGGTGTTATTAATGTAGAGGAGTGGAGTTCTATAAAAGAAAGAATAAGTTATGACTTCTTACAAGACAATAACTTTGCAGAATTAAAAAATGCAGAATTATTAAGAGAGAAGATAGATCAATTAGGAGCTATTGAAAGTTTTGTAGGAACATTCTTTAGTAAGAAATGGGTACAACAAAACGTACTTAAATTTACTGAACACGAAATTGATGAGATGAAAGATCAAATGAACACAGAAGCAGGTCTTGATGTAGAAGATGGCGGTGTAGATTTACCACCTAACTCAGGTGTCACAAATAGACCAACAGGTAATACAGAACCTGCAGATAACCAAGAACCAGAAGATGAAATAGGAGATGAAAATGACAAGTGATAAAGTTATAGACGCAATACACACAGGTAGCAACTTAGATGCTGAGGATGCTTTTAAAGATGTTATGAAAGACAAAATCGCAATGGCTATTGATACTAAAAAACAAGAAGTAGCAAAAGGTTTTGTAAGAGATCATATAACAGAGGTAGAACCAGAAGCACCAGCAGTAGAACCTGAAGTTAAAGAAACAGAGTAAAAAATGAAATTTGAAGAGGTTTATACTCAAACATTTGAGGCCGATGAGTTCAAAAGAACTAAAGAATATAGAAAATTGTCGCCTAAAATGAAGAGGGCAGTCGATGATATATTCAAAAAAATGGACGCCAAACCTCAAAATTTCCTAAATACTTTTGAAAAGACTATATCCGATGTCTCTAAAAAGTACAAAGTGAAAGAACAAGACCTACTTAGTTATTTTGAAAAAGAAGCAATCGGATTTATGAAATAAGGAATAAAAATGGCAGTAGTATTACAAACATTGGTAGATTCAGATTTTGAACACGTTGTTAAAATAACAACTACTGGTACAAACTCAACTGCAACAGTTGTTGATGCGTCAGGTCTAGCTGGACATGACTCAGGCCCAAAACTATCGATTGTTGCGTGTCAATGGTCAGTAGGTTCACAAACAGATTTGCTATTCGATGCAACTTCTAATGTGGTTGCATTATCTTTAAATGGTAATGGAGCGTACAATACATCACAATCATTACCGACAATCAAAAACAATGCTGGTTCAGGTGTAACTGGCGATATTGTATTAACAAATTCAAGTGCATCTGTTGGTTTTATTATTCTAAAGTTAAAGAAAACAGACGGATATGATAACTTAAGCTAGGAATATGAGTAAAGTAAAACTAATAACAGAAGCAACGGATTTCTCTCAAAACAATTATTTAATTGAAGAGAAAAACGGTAAAAAAGAATATAAGATCAAAGGTATCTTTATGCAATCTAACATCAAAAATAGAAATGGAAGAGTATATCCAAAAGACATTTTGATGAAAGAGGTTGCAAACTACAATAAAGAGTATGTTCAAAAGAATAGAGCCTTTGGTGAATTAGGTCACCCAGAAGGTCCAACGGTTAATTTAGACAGAGTATCACATATGATAACTGAACTAAAACCAGAGGGCGATAATTTCGTAGGAGAAGCAAAAATTATGTCGACTCCGATGGGTGAAATCGTAAAAAACCTTATGGACGAGGGTGCAACTCTCGGTGTATCATCAAGGGGTATGGGAAGTTTAGACCAAAGAGGCGGTGCTAACTATGTGAGAAGCGACTTCAAACTTGCAACAGCAGGGGATATCGTGGCAGACCCGTCTGCTCCAAACGCTTTCGTAGAGGGAATTATGGAAGGTAAAGAGTGGGTATGGGACCATGGTAATTTAGTCGAGTCGGAAGTATTTGAGATGAAACAAAGAATTGAGAAGAGAACTCGATTAAGAGAAGATAAAATGAAAGCACTAGAATTCGCAAAATTCTTAAAAATGTTGAGTTAAAAGTGCCAAGTTTTATAAATAATAGTACTAAATAAAAAGAAAAGGGAGAACATTCCAATGGCTACAGAAATAGACAAAACCATAGAGGAATTAGAAGCGGAAGTTTTGGCTGAATTAGAAGAAGCCAATGGAACTGCTCCTAATGCTCCTACAAAGTCTGCTACAAAAGCAGAACCTATGGGAAAAATCAAGCCAGCACTCGGTGGAGAAGACAAACCAGAAGACATGGGAAAAGCAGTAACAGACCCTAAAGATGCTACTGACCCAGGTAAAGAGGCTTCTAAAAAAGCAAAAGAAGTTTCTGGTGACGCTCAACAAAAGGGTGAAGGCAAACCAGACGCAATCAAAAAAATTAAAGAAGAAGACGAAGAAGATAAAGAAGACGAGTCTAAAGATAAAAAAGATAAAGAAGACGAAAAATCTGAAGACGCACATTCTGACGAAGACGAAGAGCAAAAAGAAATGTCTCAAGATGATATGAAAGAAAAAATGCTTAAAGCAATGAAGCATATGAAAAAAGAAGACATGATGAAGATGTACAATTCTTATCACTCTGCGGCTGCTGACAAAACTAAAGACGAAATGTACCAAGAAATGATGAATGGTATGAGCAAAATGAAGAAAGACAAAATGGAAAAACTTCATGCTGCATACATGTCAGACATGGCTCATGGTATGAAAAAAGAAGAAGTCGCTAAAGATGAAGCAGTAGAAGCAAGAATGAAAGACATCAACGTACAAGAAGATGTTCAAGCTCTTATGAATGCTGACGACTCTTTATCAGATGAGTTCAAAACTAAAGCTGCTACAATTTTCGAAACAGCTGTTAAATCTAAAATCCGAGCTGAAATCAAGAGACTTGAAGAAGAGTATCAAGATGAAGTAAGATCAGAAATCGCAGAAACTAAAAAATCATTATCTGAAAAAGTTGATGGTTACTTAGACTATGTTGTTACTGAGTGGATGAAAGAAAATGAACTAGCAATCGAAAGAGGCTTAAAAGGCGAAATCGCTGAAGACTTCATATCTGGTCTTAAGCAGTTATTCGAAGATCACTACATCGATGTACCTGCTGAAAAGTATGACGTATTAGAAGCGCAAGCTGATAAAATTTCTAAATTAGAGAAAAAACTTGAAGAAACTACTCAACAAGTTGTTGAGTCAAGAAGACAAGAAGGTACTCTAATTAAGGAATCAGTAAAATCTGAAGTTACTTCAGACTTAACTGAAACAGAAGTTGAAAAGTTTGAATCATTGGCAAAAGAAGTTGAGTTTACAGATAAGGATACTTACGCTGAAAAACTTACTACAATCAAGGAAAATTATTTCCCTAGACAAAAGCCATTGACTGAAACTAATCATGATGAAGTAGAAACTGGCACCGCTGTACAGGACGTTGCTGACGGACCGATGGCAAAATATCTATCCGCTATCGGAAAATCTGTAAAGAGTGCAAACTAATAAATAGTAGAAAATAAAAAGGAGAAACTAATGTTTCAAACACAACATCTACAAGAAAAGTGGCAGCCAGTCCTAGAGCATCCCGAGTTACCAAAAATCGGCGATGCGTACAGACGAGCTGTTACTACTTTAATCTTGGAAAACCAAGAGAAATCTATGAAAGAAGATAGAGCATTCTTGGGAGAGGCTGCACCGACTAACGCAACTGGTTCAGCTGTTGACAATTGGGACCCAATTCTTATTTCTCTAGTTAGAAGAAGTATGCCTAACCTTATTGCATATGACATTTGTGGCGTTCAGCCTATGTCAGGACCAACAGGTCTTATATTTGCAATGAGAGCAAGAGCAACTAATCAAACTGGTAAAGAAGCTTTGGCTGACCCATTAATCCCTGATCTATCAAACCAAGACGCTGCTGGTAATACTGGTGGTGGCGATCAATCTGGTACTAACCCAGCTGTTCTTAACGACTCACCAAGTGCGGGTACATACTCATTCGTAACTGGTCAAACAACAGCACAAGGTGAAACACTAGGTGATGGTACAGATGAATTCGCAGAAATGGCGTTCTCAATTGAGAAACATACCGTTACTGCGGTAACAAGAGCTCTTAAAGCAGAATACACTATGGAATTAGCTCAAGACTTAAAAGCAATCCATGGTTTAGATGCTGAAACAGAACTTGCTAACATCTTATCAAGTGAAATCTTAATGGAAATTAACAGAGAAGTTGTAAGAACAATTTACAACACAGCTGTTAAAGGTGCTCAAGTTAACACAACAACTGCAGGTATCTTTGACTTAGATACAGACTCAAACGGAAGATGGTCTGTAGAGAAGTTTAAAGGTCTATTATTTGCAATCGAAAGAGATGCAAATGCTATCGGTCAAGAAACAAGAAGAGGAAAAGGTAACATCATCATAACAAGTGCTGACGTTGCGTCTGCTCTTCAAATGGCTGGTGTTCTAGACTACACACCTGCGTTATCAACTAACCTAAACGTAGATGACACAACAACTACTTTTGCTGGTGTATTAAATGGAAGATACAGAGTTTACATCGACCCATTCGCTGCAAATATAGCTGCTAAACAATACTACGTAGTAGGATACAAAGGAACTTCACCGTACGATGCTGGTGTATTCTATTGTCCTTATGTACCTCTACAAATGGTTAGAGCGGTAGGTGAGAACTCATTCCAACCAAAAATTGGTTTCAAAACAAGATACGGTATGGCTGCAAATCCATTCCATACTGGTACTGTTGCTGCTTCTGCTGAAGGTGCAATTACACTTTCTGCGAACACTAACAAATACTACAGAAGAGTTCAAGTTACGAACTTAATGTAATCTTGGTTAAAACACCAAATTCAAAAAAGGGGGCTTCGGCCCCCTTTTTATTTTGAGCAGTATAAATACATATAAAGGATATCCATGGCAATTAGAAGACAACCTACAACACTAGATTACTTGTCGCCTACTCAATTTAGATTAGTAATTAATCAGTTACCTAAAGTTGAGTTTTTTGTGACTGCATGTAATCTGCCAGGTCTAAATTTAGGAGATGCAATATTTCCTACACCACTAAAACCAATACCTGTACAAGGTGATGAGGTAACTTTCGAACCTTTAAACATATCTTTTCTAGTAGATGAAAATTTAGAAAACTATAAAGAATTACATGACTGGTTAATAGCTATTGGATTTCCACAATCAAGAGATCAATTTAAATCTTTTAGAAGTCAAACGTCTGTCACTACTGGTGCAACTCAAGGGAACTCTAAAGATATAGGTGATGTTCAACAAGCAACACCTGCTAATCCAATGTTTTCAGATGCAACATTAACAATACTTTCTAATAAAAATAACCCAGTGGCAGAGATAAGATTTGAAGATATATACCCTACAACAATAGGGGCATTAAGTTTTGATCAAGAAGCTGCTGATACACAATATATCAAAACAACAGCAGACTTTTCTTACAAATTATATACAATAGTCAAATTATAGGAGTTGACAAATGAACTGGTTAAAGAGTATAATAGTCAAATTATTTAATATAAAAGTATGTGAGTGTAACAATTGTGAATGTCAAGTGGACAGAAATATATAATCTATACAAAGACAATAAAAATAACTTTTGGGATTTTGAATTAGAACAATACGAAATACTTAACAATCTATTTAAAAATGTAGAAACTGTTAAGTGTATCGGTGGTGGTCCTAATTTAGATTTTTTTATAGCACAATACGGTAACAACGTTAAAGAGTGTTTAAACATAGACAAAAGTTTTTATTATAGACATCATAATTCAATAGCATTACAAGACAAGTATAAAGATTTATTTTCTTACGATGGTAAGTATGAATTTAAATTACAAGATGCTATAGAGACACCTGTATTTGATAAACCTTACGATATTATTATGGACAACGTTGGGCCAGAGTATAACCTAGATTATTCCTTGACAAATCCACCAAAAATCTATATAATCAATCATTATAGACATATCGAACTTTGGAATTGGTGTATGGAATTTGATAAAGTTATGCCAATGCAATTTGCAACTAGACATAGTTGTATTTACAGTTTTGATTTTGTAGAACCCATAAATGAAGTTTTTCCTATTAATAGAAAAACAATGAAAGTGAATAATAGAGTTGTACCTGTTATACAAAAAATATCAAGTGATTCCAATGGATAAATCATATTATAGAACAATCCAACCCTTAATAGATACGGGGCATATACAAGCTGCAATAGATGGTGTTTACAAATTTCCTAAAAATATTAATCTTTTCCCTGGCACTAGCTGCATGTTCGAATGTACGTTTTGTGGGCGAAACTATGACGCCAGAGAACCAAACTACAATTATTTTTACGATACACTTTTAGATCAAGACCCAGGTGATAATCCATACAGATATAATATAGGTGGTGGACTAGAACCACTTACGTATAATGAAATAGACAGACTTTGTAAAGACTTACATGTTAGAGGTTATAAAGTTAGATTTATTACAAATGGTTTTATGTTAACACCAAGATTTATAGAAAAAAATCCTAATCTATTAACAGTAGATCATTTTCGTATATCATTATATGGTTATGATGAAAATCAAACTACGTCAACAACTAAAAACAATAAAGCGTTTCGTGTTGTTAAAAAAAATCTTAAAGATTATAATAAATTAAATGTAACTAAACCACCATTACATATTAATCATGTTTTATTACCTACAGAGTTTGAAAACTTGCATAAGATATTTAATTACATAGATGATATTGGTGGCGTTCACACTTTATCATTACGAGAGGATTTTTCTTTTCAATATCCTATTGACGACAGAAATAAATTAAGAGAAAAACTTTTAGAGTTTGATGAGGAAGCAAAAAAAAGATTATTAAATATTGATTATGGTTATGCTTTAGTAGCATTACTTGAAGGTAGAATGAATAAATTATTATCTGTTAATTACAAACAATTAACAAGAAAACAATCACCACAAGTAAAAATAGCAATTGACCCTAGAGGAGATATCTATTCATACTTTGAAGCTGCTTTTATTGATAGACCACATTCAGATAGACATATCTTAGGAAATGTAATAGGTAGTTCAGTAGAACAAGAGTTAAGAAAACAAAAAGAAATAGAACCAAAACCAGGTGATGAACATTTTTTAGATGCTTTAAATCACGTAATAGAAGCATACAAATGGGAACAAACAAATGACGTTAGATGATTTAAAAAAACAAACATATAAAGACTTACCTGTAGATAAAGAACATTTAGATACAGAAAGTTTACGTAATCAAGACCTGTATGCAAAGTATCTTGATTACAAAACTAACTTTGAATTCTTACTTGCGAAAGCAAAAGGTGAATATACGAAAATGTACCGAGACAAATGGGAATATTATGGTGGTAAATCAGATGCTAAAGTTTATGCATCAAAACCATTTGACTTAAAAGTTTTAAAAACAGATTTAAACATTTATATTGAATCTGACCAAGAAGTTATTGACGCAAAAAATAAAATAGTGTATCTAGAAACAACTGTTAAATTTTTAGAAGGTGTCCAAAGGTCAATTCAATCTAGAGGGTGGGATATAAAAAATGCGATTGAATGGCGAAAATTCGAAGCTGGAATGGTTTAATCCAATTAAACAAATGTGTGACGAGGAATATACTTTCCTCGACAACTTCATACTAACAAAAACTTATGGCGATATCCTTGAAATAGGTCAAGGTGGTTCTACGGTTATATTATTGGATGCAACAAAAGATACGGATAGAAAAGTTGTATCAATCGATATAAAATTTAAATTAAAAAATGTTATGAAATATTTACCAATGTCTTACATAGAAAGATTTATGCATGTTCAAGAGGACTCTCATAAATGGACAACAAAAAAAATGTTTGGCACACTACTTATTGATGGTGAACATAGTTTTACAAGTGTCAGAAAAGATACTATGAACTATTGGGATAATTTAGAAGAAAATGGTTATGCAATATTTCATGATTACAAATTATCAGAGGATGTCACAAAGTTTGTAGATGATTGGGTTAACTCATACAAACAAGCTAGAAAGATATTAACTGTTAACAATCTCGTTATATTACAAAAATGTTAATTAATAAAAAAAATGATGTCTATTTACATATAGACACTACTCAAGCAATAGCTCAAGAGTTATCTGATTACTTTACTTTTGAAGTACCAGGTGCTAAGTTTATGCCAACTGTTAGAAACAGAATGTGGGATGGTAAGATAAGATTATTCTCAAAACAAACTGGTCAAATATATGTTGGGTTGTTGCCATATATTAAACAGTTTTGTCAAAAAAATGACATAGAATATACAATATCAGATGGTGAGGTTATTAATTTAATTAATGATGAAAATGCTAGAGGATTTGTTGATAGTTTAAAAATGCCATTTGAATTATATGATTATCAGTACAACTCTTTTATCAAAGCATTAGAAAACAAAAGAAAATTATTTGTTTCACCTACTGCGTCTGGTAAATCAGCAATCATTTATGCGATTGTTAGATACTTACAACTATCAAGCATAAACGTTTTAATACTTGTACCAACAACTTCTTTGGTAGAACAAATGGCTTCTGATTTTATATCTTATGGTTGGGATGATTCGCATATTCACAAAATTTACTCTGGCCACGATAAGACCAGCACCAAACCAATAACTATTTCTACTTGGCAATCAATATACAAAGAACGTAAAAAGTTTTTTGACAAGTATCAATGTGTAATAGGTGATGAGGCACATTTATTTAAAGCAAAATCTTTAACAGGTATTATGACTAAACTAGAGGACTGTCCTTATCGTTTTGGATTTACAGGCACACTAGACGGAACACAAACACATAGATTAGTATTAGAGGGATTGTTTGGTGAAGTAGAACAAGTTACAACAACTAAAGCTTTAATGGATGCTGAAACAATTGCCAAATTGTCAATTGATTGTATTGTGTTAAAACATTCAGCTGACATAAGTAAACAATGTAAAGATTTTAATTATATTGATGAAATTAATTTCTTAGTGCAAAACAATAAACGTAATCAATTTATTTACAACCTTTGTAAAACTTTAAAAGGGAATACACTTGTTCTCTATCAACTTGTAGAAAAACATGGGCAAGTTTTAAATGGAATGATGCAAGACCTTGACAAAGAAATTTACTTTGTACATGGTGGAATAGGAACAGATGAAAGAGAACAAATTAGGTCACTGGCTGAAACAAAAAATAATATACTTATACTCGCTAGTTACGGAGTCTTTTCCACTGGTATTAATATTCGCAACTTACATAATGTTGTATTTGCAAGCCCCTATAAGTCTAGGATAAAAGTATTACAATCTATTGGTCGTGGTTTAAGAAAGTCTGAACAAAAAGACGCAGTTAAATTATACGACATATCAGACGACTTAACTCATAAAAATAAAAAAAACTTCACACTATTGCATTTTCAAGAACGGATAAATATATACAATGAAGAGGAGTTTAACTACAAGGTAGATACACTAAACTTATGAGATATCACATACTAAAATTAACGACTGGCGAGGAGATTGTTTGTCAAGTCACAAAAGAAACCGATACTCACACTTCGGTAAAGAATCCTTTAAAGGTTCATACTATACCAAGATTTGTTGAATCAGGTATTGTAGAATCTTTAGCATTAATAAGATGGGTTAGACCATATACAGACGAGGATACTGTAGAGGTAAAAAATAATCACATACTCTATTGTGCAAAAACATCAACAGGTTTAAGTACGTTTTATGAAAAGCAATTACATATTGCTGAAGAACGTGGTGGATTTATGACAGGCGAGTCACATCAAAAACTCGTAGATAGTTATCATCAATCCAAATACGATGATGTAAAAGAAAACTTGGAAGACTATATTGACGATGAAGATCATGGCGATAAAACGATACACTAAGTTTTGATTCAAGAAAGCTCACTTTTTTCTTGACAATTTCGCTATAACCATTTAAAAATATAGGAGACTCTTATGTTCGGTAATAAAGACGAAGATAATGATGTTAAAAAAAATAAGATTGAAGACCTTGAAGAAAGAATTGAAAAACTTGAAGAAAAAATGCCAGAAGGCGATGACGACCATGAATCAGATCATGAAGAATTTGAAAAGAAAATAGAAGCAATTGACGAAAGACTTATCGCTATCGAAGACGTACTTGAAATAGAACCAGAAGAAGATGAAGACGAGGACGAAGATAAAGAAGATGAAGACGAAGATTAATAATTTTTTAATTTAATAGTGTAGGGGAGCAATCCCCTATACTTTGAAAGATATAACATGCCAAAGAAAAAACCTGCTCATTATGTTAGTAATAAAGAATTGCTAGCTGCAATGATAGAATTTAGAGACAATTGTAAAGAAGCTGAAGAGTCAGGTGAAGACAAACCTAAAGTACCAGAATATGTTGGTGAATGTATTTTAAAGATTGCAAATGGTTTATCTAATAGACCAAACTTTATTAACTATACTTACAAAGATGAAATGATATCTGATGGTATAGAAAACTGTTTACAATACATCTACAACTTTAATCCAGCTAAATCAAAAAATCCATTTGCTTATTTTACACAAATAATATATTATGCGTTCATACGTAGAATACAAAAAGAAAAAAAACAACAACACATTAAACATAAAATGATTGACGGTGGCGAATATAAAACACATAATCAATTGCCAAACGACCCAAACACATATACGTTTAATGGTCAATTCAATCCTCTAGTTATGGTACCAGATCAACCTGTGTATAAAACAAAAGAGAAAAAAAGAAATACTAAAGGACTTGAAAAATTTATGGAAGATGACAATGACTAATAACTTGAAAGCAGATTTTAAACTCATATCACCAGAAGCAGAAATATTAAACAAACCTTTACCTCTATTCGAAGATAAAATGTTACCAGAGGGATTTACTAGAACTAAAGTAGCTGAAGATTTATTTGTTGCAATGAAACAGTTTGGTGGTATTGGATTATCAGCAAATCAAGTAGGATTACCATATAGAGTTTTTATTATGGGTGGTCATAAAGATATGGCAGAGGGTAAAGCGTGGGCATGTTGGAACCCAGAGATATTAGAAACTAGCGATGAAGATATAGAACTAATGGAAGGTTGTTTAACATATCCCTTACTATTTTTAAAAATAAAAAGACCTAGAGGATGTAAAGTTAAGTACGAAGACAATGAAGGTATAGAACACGTAGAAGAATTTGATCATATGCCATCAAGAGTTTTTCAACATGAGTTTGATCACATGAATGGTACAGACTTTACAAAACTTGTATCTAAACTAAAATTAGATATGGCAAAAAAGAAAGTGCAAAAGATATACAAACAAGAAAAATTAAAAGCACCTAAAACAGTTCAACTTGCTAAGAAAATTAAACGAGATATAGAAGAAAAGAAAACGGGTTTAATTAAACCAAATACAGATATCATTACCTAATGAAAGTAGCAATAATAAATGATACGCACTTCGGTGCAAGAAACGATAGTCAATTCTTTAGTGATTATTTTTATGAGTTTTATGAAGGCATTTTTTTTCCTTATCTAGAACAACATAATATTAAAACAGTTTTTCATTTAGGTGACTTAATGGATAGACGTAAGTATGTTTCTTTTAAAACTGCAAAAGAATTTAGAGAAAGATTTGTATTTCCTTTACAACATTTAAAAATTGACTTTCATTGTTTAGTTGGTAATCATGATATCTATTACAAGAATACAAATGATGTAAACTCATTAAAAGAATTAATTGGTGACAAAAGTAATAAGTTTCATTTATATGAAGATGCAACTGACGTTAATATTGGTGGATTAGATATTTTATTTTTGCCATGGATTAATCCACAAAATTATATTTACTCTATGGGAATGATTGATGAAACAAAAGCAAGGATTGCTATGGGGCATTTAGAAATAAAAGGTTTTCAAATGCACAAAGGTCAAGTAAATGAAAATGGTTATGAAAAAGAAATATTTAGAAAGTTTGATACAGTATTCTCTGGTCACTTTCATACAAAGAACGATGATGGTCAAATATACTATCTAGGAGCACCGTATGAGATATATTGGAATGACTTTAATGATACAAAAGGATTTCACATATTTGATACAGAAACTTTAGAACTAGAAAGAATAGTAAATCCTCTAAGGATATATGAAAAAATTTATTATGATGATGCAGACAAAAGTTATGCAAATGAAGATGTATCAAAATATGCTAAAAAATTTGTTAAGTTAATTGTTGTCAATAAAAAAGATTTATATCAATATGATAGATTTGTTGATAGATTAATGAAAGCAAATGCTTATGAAGTAAAAATAATAGAAGACTTTTCTGATATGCAAGCTGATAGTGTATCAGATGATATAGTACAATATGCTGAAGATACAACAACTTTACTAAACAAATATATCGATGAGCTAGATATAGAATTAGATAAAGATAGATTAAAAGGTATTATGCGAGGATTATATAATGAAGCTCAAGACTTGGAAATCTAACTATAAGGTAATATATGCAGACCCCCCTTGGCACTTTAAATCATATAGTCCAAAAGGTGACGGCCGTAATGCTAACCAACATTATTCTTGCATGTCTATTTCTGACATTTGTAATTTACGTGTTTCTGATTTGGCTGCAGATGATTGCGTCTTACTCATGTGGTGCGTTGACCCTATGTTACCAGAAGCTTTGGAAGTTATTAAAGCGTGGGGTTTCAAATATAAAACAGTAGGATTTACCTGGGCAAAGCAAAACAAAAATGATTTAGGTATGTTTACAGGTTTAGGTTATTGGACTAGATCAAACCCAGAGATGTGTTTACTTGCAACAAAAGGAAAACCTAAAAGATTATCTAAAGCAGTTAGACAATTAATTATAAGCCAAAGACAAGAACATAGTAGAAAGCCAGATGAAGTATATGATAGGATAGAACAATTATTAGATGGTCCTTATGTTGAGTTATTTGCAAGAAGAGAACGAAAAGGTTGGGATAGTTGGGGCAATGAATTATGAAAATAAGATATTATAAAGATTTGAATGCTGGACGTTGGTTAGGATTTTTAATCGCAATGACTGGTTGTTTTGTTTTAAGTAATGCAGATGTTGATACACAATGGATGGGTTGGGCGATAGCATGTGTATCTTGTGGCATGTGGATTAGATTTGCAATAAAAGATAAAGACATACCTAGAGCATTAATGGAAGGTATGTATTTGCTCTTGTCATTAAGAGCAGTTTGGAATTGGTTAGCATGATACACTTTACAAAAGTACGTTGGAAAAACTTTTTATCTACTGGTAATAATTTTACAGAGGTACAATTAGATAGACAAACAACAACACTAATCATAGGTGAAAATGGTTCAGGTAAATCAACAATACTTGATGCATTGTGTTTTAGTTTATTTGGAAAACCATTTAGAGTAATTAGTAAATCACAATTAGTTAATACTATTAATGATAGAGAAACAGTTGTTGAAGTAGAGTTTAATATTGGAACTAAAGAATGGAAAATAGTTAGAGGTATTAAACCAAACAAGTTTGAAATTTGGTGTGATGGTATTATGGTAAATCAAGAGGCAAATGCTAGAGATTATCAAAAGTATTTAGAACAAACTGTACTAAGATTAAACTTTAGGTCTTTTACTCAAGTTGTAATATTAGGTTCATCAACCTTTATACCTTTCATGCAACTAAAGGCAGTTCATAGAAGAGAAGTAGTTGAAGAGATACTTGATATAAAAATATTTTCATTGATGAATATGGTATTGAAAAATCAATTGAAAGACATACAAGACGATATCAAAGATATGGATTATCAGTTTGAGATGGCAGTAGAAAAAATTGCTATGCAAACAAATTATATTGATGATATGAAAAAGAACAAAGATAAAATCATAAAAGAGAAACAAGACTTATTTCAATCTAATCAAACTATACTAACAGATAGAGAGAAAGAAAAGGCCCTTTTAGAGACTGCTAGCGATGATCTGACAGGTGAAATCAATGATAAGACACATACAGAGAGCAAATTATCTAAACTTAATAATATACGTGCTACGTTAACAGAAAAACATAAACAACTAGCAAAAGATATGGAGTTTTTTAAGAACAATGATTCGTGTCCTACATGTGAACAAGACATACAACAATCACACAAAGAAAAAATGATTGCAGACAGAGAAATCAAAACAAGAGAAATACTTGATGGTGCAATAAAATTAAAAGAAGAATTATTAACTGTCAATAAACGTTTAGAGGAAATAACTGGTATAACAAAAACCATACGTGAGAATGAAGTAAGACAAGCAGAGATTTATAGTTCTGTTGCAGAGTTACAAAAATATAATAGAAAACTAAAAGAAGATATAGAAAATTTTGAAAGTGGTTCTGTATCTGAAAAAGATATAGATAAATTAAATCAGATGAAAACAGATTGCAAAAAAGTTGAGTATCAAAGAAGTAATTTAAAAGATCAAAAAACTTACATACTTGCAGCTAGAGATATGTTGAATGATACAGGTATTAAAACTAAAATTATAAAACAATATTTACCTATCATGAATCAATTAATTAACAAATATCTTATGTCAATGGATTTTTACGTAAACTTTAATCTAGATGAAAACTTTAATGAAACAATTAAATCTAGATTTAGAGATACGTTTAATTATGCCTCTTTTAGTGAAGGTGAAAAAATGCGTATCGATTTAGCGCTACTCTTTACATGGAGAGCAATAGCAAAAATGAAAAATAGTGTTAACACAAACTTATTAATACTAGATGAAATATTTGATAGTAGTTTAGATGGTCAAGGTACAGATGAGTTTTTAAGAATATTAAATACTCTTGGCGATGAAAATACTTTTGTAATATCTCACAAAGGAGATCAGTTAGTAGATAAGTTTAGAAACAGTATTAAATTTGAAAAACAACAAAACTTTTCAAGGATAGCATAATGAGAACAATAAAACAATGGAAGTTATATCTTAGACTATATTGGTCAACATTTTTATCTTATTTTAAAAAGAAAGAGAAAGATCAAGATGTTTTCATTTATGAAAATGATGATTTTGATAATGACTTTAAAGATGAATAATGCCAAACTTTTTACAACATCCTCAAGAGATGATAGACTTAGGTCAAAGTTTATCAAAAAGAATTGACATTGCGATAACTAATCGTTGTAATGCTAGGTGTCCTCAATGTGATAGAACTAATCCAAATGGTTTAGGTGCTGTTGATTGGTTACCAATTATATCTTGGCCAGTAGAAAAATTTATAAAATATTTTCCAAAAGAAACTTTAGATGATATAGAAGAGTATGGGTTTACTAGCACTTGGGGAGACTCAATGATGGCAAAAGACATAGAAAAAATATGTCACTATATTATTGATAATTCAAAAGCAAATGTACTAATAACAACAAATGGTAGTTTACGTAATGAAGAGTTTTATTGGAACTTAGGTGTTTATTGTGGGGAGAGACTTACTATTATATTTGATATAGATGGCACCACAGAGGAAATGCATCAAAAGTATAGAAGAGGCACATCATTAAAAAAATCTTTAGATCATATGTATATGTTTTCACAAACTCAAGGAAAAGCATTATCTCAAACAATATTATTTAAACACAATCAAGAATATAAAAAAGATATATTAGATTTAGTAAAAAAATATGGTTCAGCAAATCATGAGTTTTATCCTAGTGATAGATTTGAAAATTCTATCCCTAATTCAAATCCTACTCATATATTTAATCATAATAAATCTAATAGATTTTATTTTATTAATGAAAAGGGTGAAGAGGAATATCTAGAGGCTGCAGATGATAAAGTGTAAATTTTTGGAAGGCACAACTAAAACTATGATAAACCCAGATGGTCAAGTTTGGCCTTGTTGTTATCTTGCTAGTGATCAATATGGTAAACCAAATAAAGCAAAACATCAACTATTGACAAAGTATCATGATAACAAAGATAGATATAATTTAGAAAATGATAGTATAAAAAATATTACACACAAAGATTGGTTTCAAAAAGATTTACCAAAAAGTTTTGAAGACCCAATAGATATATGTCAGTTTAATTGTAAGGTAAACAAATGATTAATGTAGGAATATCAGCAGGATTTCATGATGCAGCTATTACAGTAATTAATGGAAGAGAAATAATTTATGCTAATCATTGTGAAAGATACTCAAAGATAAAAGGAGACCCTAACTTTAATCCTAACCTTTTACCTTTACATTATGATAATACTGCGTTTTATGAAAAACCATTTTTAAAAAATACAAGAAGATTGTTTGCAGGTCAAAGAATGAAATGGCCTGATAGAAAATATGACTATTACTTTGGTCATCATGAAACCCATGCAGCTGCAGGTTATTATACTTCACCATTTAACGAATGTAATGTTTTGGTCATAGACGCAATAGGTGAATGGAATACAATATCAATATGGGAAGGTAAAGATGATAAGTTAACAAAATTAAAAACATGGAACTATCCATATTCACTAGGATTATTGTATTCAGCGATTACAAGAAGAATAGGATTAAAACCAAATGAAGATGAATATATCACAATGGGTATGGCTGCATTTGGAGAACCAAAGTATGATTTAGAATATCTATTACATAAAAATAATCATAGAGGTGTTGGTAAAATATTTCCACGAGCACACCCTAATGATTTAGCAGCTAGTGTACAAAATTTATATGAAACAAAGTTTTTAGAACTATTAAAATATTGTGACTATAATAACATAGTAATCATGGGTGGTTGTGCTTTAAATTGTGTTGCAAATAGTAAGATACCAGATCGTTTTAATGTTTGGATTATGCCATCACCTGGTGATGCAGGTTCAAGTCTAGGTGCAGCTGCTTTGATAGAAAAGAAAAAAATAAGATGGCGACACCCATACTTAGGTCACAATATAATAAAAGAATTAAACCCTAAAGAAATCGTAAAACATTTACTAGAACATAAACTTTGTGGAGTTGCAAACGGAAGAGCAGAGTTTGGACCAAGAGCATTAGGTAATAGAAGTTTATTAGCAGACCCTAGACTAGATATTAAAGATACAGTAAATGAAGTTAAACAAAGACAAAAGTTTAGACCTTTCGCACCAGCAATATTGGAAGAATACTTTGATGATTACTTTGTTGGTAGAAAGAATAGGTATATGCAGTTTGTATCTAAAGCAAGACACGATTATAAATCAGTCACACACGTTGACGGTACCGCTAGAGTTCAATGTGTTGAGAAAGATAATATAAGTATATTAAGACCTATACTAGAAGAGTGGTATAGTCAAACAGGTTGTCCTATGTTATTAAATACATCCTTAAACATAAGAGGTAAACCTATAGTTAATAATGTTACTCATGCAGAAAGTTTTGAAAAGAAATATAATGTCAAAGTATTCCGATAAAATAATAGTTGGTGGTTGTAGTTTTACAGATAAGAACTATCCTAGTAGAGCAAAACCAAAACCTTTACATTTTAAAATGTGGCCAGAAGTTATAGGTGAACTATATGATTGTGAAGTTATTAATACTGCTAGATGTGGATTTGGTAATATGGCAATCTATCATGAAACTTTAGATGCAATAATAAAAAATAAAGATAATATAAAACATGTATATGTAATGTGGTCAGAATGGGCAAGACAAGATTTTTTACTTAATGATTATTCATATCACATAACTCAAGCAGATGGTAGTAGAACAAAGATAACAAAAAGATTTGACACTATGATACCTAGAGCTGAGAATGATGAATATGATAAAACACAATTGTGGTATAGAAAGTCTTTTAATTTTTCTGGCACTATTAAACATGCATACCCAAACTTAGATAATCTTATAGATACTAATTTAAATTACATATATTCAATGCAATCCATATGTGAAAATCTAAACATACCATATACGTTTGCACAAGCAATCAAACCAATACCAGCATTTCATTTTACAAATGACAATCATAAAAGAGATAATGCAATCGCAATAAAATTAATAGAACATAAGACCAGTGATTTAATTAAAGAGAATAATTTTTGGGGATGGCCGATAGTACCAGAGATTGGTGGATTTAATGTTTTAAGTTTCTTAAAAAGAGCAATGGGTGAAACAGGTTATAAAGTATCATTCAAAGATACACACCCTAACGAAAAAGCACACAGGTTGATAGCAAAAGAACTTTATGATTATAGCATTCAAAAATAAATCTTTACGTAATTTTTACTCAAAAAAAGAAAACAGACTTTTTAGTGATGTAAGCGATCATTGGATTCCTTTACATAAAGAATTAGGTTATCCTGTAACAACTTTAGATAAAGTTAAAGGAAAATATATTTACTATGATAATGTAAGAAAGTATAGTCATGATATTATACAAAACAATGAATTTAAGTTATTACCAGATAAAGTAAAAGATGATATTAATAATGATAAATGTTTTTATATAATTAATGATTCTGAAATTGATTTGTCAGGTGGTAATTGGATTGATACATATCCTCTTTTATTAAATGAAGCTGGGATAAAACCTAATAAATGTAAAATACTTATCTCAAAGTACAATATTTTATGTGAACCATACAAAAGTAATGTTATTAAAACTTACCATTGGGATATATTTGAAAAGTATGTACAAAATCATAATCAACCAGAAATAGTAAAAGTATTAGATGATAATCCTAAAAAATTTTTATGTCTTAATAGATCACATTCAAATACTATTGCAAAATCTAAAAGTATGTTTATGTATAAGGTGATGCCAATGATAGAGGATTTTAATGCTAGTATTAATAATGGAGTTTATGATTTAGTCTATGATGTAAAATTTAAACAAAGAATTGATAATGGGTTTGCATCTAAAGACAATGACTTATCATATTGGTCAAGAGAAAACTGTATTAATATTGTAACAGAGAGTGTTTGTCATAGTATTGATAATACTAATAATGGTATTAATATAACTGAAAAAACTTATAAAGCAATAATGTTAAAAATGCCATTTATTTTAGTAGGAACACAATACTCATTAAAAGTTTTAAAACAGCAAGGATATAAAACATTTAATAATTTATGGGATGAGTCATATGATAATATTTACAATTTTGACGATAGAATAAATGCTGTTGTAGAATTAGTAAAAGAACTAAGAACAAAAAATTTAAAAAAGTTGGTGTTAGATAATTTAGATATATTAGAATATAATTACAATAATTTTATTAACAGAAAATCAAAATTAAAAGATTTAAAAAAAGACATAGAGAAATGGTTTAATTCATGATTATAGTAGGTGGATGTAGTTATACAGATAAAAGTTATTATGATTTCAAAGTATGGCCAACAATACTTGGTGAGATAAAAAAATGTGAAGTCATTAATACAGCGAAAGCAGGTTATGGTAATCGAGCAATATTTCATAATACTTTACAAGCAATACAAAACAATCTTAATAAAGTAGAACATGTTTATATAATGTGGACTGCATTTGATAGACAAGACTTTCTTACACAACCCGATTGGAAAACAATAAGTGTTACAACTAACGATTACGATTACACCTATGAAAAAGCAAATAAACTTTACAATGAATTTTTAAGTCAAGACTTTCCTAATTTAAAACAAATAATTAATAATAATTTAAATTACATATATGCTATGCAATCTATATGTAGAGATAACTTTATTAACTACACATTTTGTCAAGCAATGCCTTTGCTTACAGGTAATCATATAAAACACTTTTCGAATGATTTTAAAACACAATCAAAAGTTGTGCTATCAAAAGAAATTATTAATCATATGTTAACGGATAAGATTAAAGATTTTTATGGGTGGCCATGTATATCTGAAATAGGAGGGTTTAATATTCAAGATATATTGAATAAAGAGTATGGTAAAAAAGGATGGTGGATATCGGAAGATGATGGTCACCCAAGTGAAAAAGCACATACTTATATAGCATCCAATTTACTTGCATTTACGATATAACCCCCGAATCAACATCGAATCCTTAAAAAAAGAGGCGCTGAGAACGTGCTGAGCGGGTATTTCAAGGGGTACCCCTGCCCCTACTACCCCCTAAAATCGTTGATTTTACTTGCTTTTTATCGCCTTGACAATATACCCCCTACCTGATACATTATAAGAGTATGAGAGAGGTTAATATGCAAAATAAAAAATCAACTATTGCAAAATTACTTGCCGAAGAGGATATTTCAATAGTTCACAAAAAAACTAGAACTGCTTCTTTTGATGTTAAAAAGAGAGAGTTAGTTTTACCAATATTCAAAGATCAAATATCTAACGATGTGTATGACATGTTTGTATGTCATGAAGTTGGCCATTCACTTTGGACTCCTTTAGATATGTTAAAAAAAATTCATAAAGAAGGTATCGATCATTCTGTAGTTAACGTTATCGAAGACGCTAGAATAGAAGCGATGATACAAAAAAGATATCCTGGTTCTCAAAAAAACTTTACTCAAGGTTACAAAGAATTATTAGATAGAGATTTCTTTGGTGTTAAAAACAAAGATTTATCTAAACTTAATGTTATCGACAAAATTAATATTTACTTCAAGACTGGTCTTGATGTAGGATTTAACACTAAAGAAAAATTACTTGCTGACAAAGTTGCAAAATGTAAAACACCAGATGATGTAATTAAACTTGCAATTGAGATTTCTGGTTATCACAAAAAGAAATCAAAGGAAGATAAAAAAGATGAATTAACTATTATTGTTCCTAATAATGCTCCTAAACAAGAGGACGAAGACTCTGATAATAATGAGTCTTCATCTTCTGATTCTCATACGGATGCTGAGAACAATCAAGATACTGATAATAATGATTCAGGTTCAGATGATAAATCTAAAGATAAAAATGATAACGAAGAAAAAGACTCTGATACGCAAAGTCAAGTTGGTGGTGACGGTGCAGGTCTAGGAATTAAAAGTGACTTAGTTGCTCATACAGATGCAGCTTATCAATCAGCAATGGATGATCATAACGATCACGAAGCAAGAGATAGAAGTTATGTTAACATACCAAAAGTTAATCTTAAAAATTTAATTATATCATACAAAACTGTATTGTCAGATTTAAAAGAACATTATAAAAATGACAGTTCAGGTGCTAACGATTTTATTCATAGTGAATATACTAAGATACTTAATGATAATAAAAAAGTAGTTTCATACATGGTCAAAGAATTTGAAATGAAAAAACAAGCAGATTTATATAAAAGAGCAACTATTGCAAAAACTGGTGTTCTTAATATGAGTAAGTTACATACTTACAAATACAATGATGACTTGTTTGCAAAAATGACTACTATACCTGGTGCAACTAATCATGGTATGATTATGTATGTTGACTGGTCTGGTTCAATGAGTGACAACATGGATTTTACACTAAAACAATTATACAATCTTATTTGGTTTTGTAATAGAACAAAGATACCTTTTCAAGTTCTTGCTTTTTCTGATAGAGAACATAGATGTAATGTATATGAAGGTGAATCAGTTAATCAGAGTCAACAACAAAAAGTTGGTGATATGGATTTAGAGAATGTTAAACTAATAGAATTGTTTAGTTCTAATATGACTAAAGCAGAACAAGAAGAGCAAATTAAAAACTGTATTAGAATGTCTTGTCAATGGAATTACAGACATGATAATCGTATGGATTTATCTTATGTCTCTTATGTTCATGACAAATATAATTTAGGTGGTACACCACTTAATCATGCTATCGCTTGTGCAGCTCAAGTTATTGAAAACTTTCAAATGCAAACTAGAGTTCAAAAAACAAACTTAATATTTTTAACTGATGGTGATAGTCATGCTGCTAGATATTATTTTGATTACAAAAAAGATTGGAATGATAACGAAGTATTTGGTCAAGTTGATGTTCCTTATGATAATCACATTGTTTATTCAGATAAAACAAGAGGTATCAAATTACTTCAAAATCATGAAAGTTATTACAGAAATCAACAAACTACAGCTTTATTGAGTATGCTTAAAAAACAAGTTCCTGGTCTTAATATTACAGGTTTCTTTATTGAGGGTAGAGGTAGACATGGTAGAGTTAACGTTGATACTATTTGCAGAAAAATGGGTTGGTCTAGAGGTTCAGATGAACAAAAGATTTTAGATGCACAAAAACAATTAAGAAAAGAAAAAGTATTAGTATGTAAGTCTCAAGGTTATGATGAGTATTATATCTTACCAAGAGGTCCTATAGATCAAGGTGAAGATGAAATACTAGATATAGTGCCAAATGCAAAATCGAATCAAATACTAAAAGCATTCAAAAAAGCAAGTGGTTCTAAGACTTTAAATAGACAATTACTTAACAAATTCATAGATATGGTGGCGTAAATGATTGATATTACTAGCTTTATTGATATGGTTATATGGTTGACAATAAACACTATATTATGATAGAATTAATGTATAAGGTGATAAAAACAACAACAAGAGAGGTTATATTATGTTAACACCCAATAAACAAGCGTTTGTTGATAAAGCGTCAAAACACTTCGGTGTTGGTGCTATCGTTTCTAGGAACGAGATCAATGAGTTCGCTAAATCAATAGGATTTTCTAATCCTAGTTGGTTTAAGAAACCTGCTTACAAAGTAGGTCACGGTAAATATCAATTACCGACAAGTGACACAGCTGAACAAGATGATGTTGAAATTAAACAAATCAGTTCAACTGTTTCTAATAATACTGATAATGCAATGTCAGTTAACTTAATCGCTACAAATTCTGGTTCTGAAAGTTTAGTACCTTCAATGTTTAAAGGATTTGTACCTTGGGGTCATTACTCTACAATCAATCAGATTGTTAAGTCTGGCATGTTTTACCCAGTTTTTGTTACTGGTCTATCTGGTAATGGTAAAACTCTTATGGTAGAACAAGTTCATGCTGCTAACAAAAAAGATTTAATCAGAGTCAATATTACAATTGAAACTGATGAAGATGATTTGTTAGGTGGTTTCAGACTTGTAAATGGTGAAACTAAATTTGTTCCTGGCCCAGTGGTCGAAGCAATGGAAAAGGGTTGTACTTTGTTGCTTGACGAGTGTGACTTAGGTTCTAACAAGTTAATGTGTTTGCAACCAGTATTAGAAGGTAAAGGTGTTTATCTTAAAAAAGTAAACAAATGGATTACGCCAAAAGCTGGATTTAATATTCTTGCAACAGCAAATACCAAAGGTAAAGGTTCTGAGGATGGTAGATTTATCGGTACGAATGTTTTGAACGAAGCATTTTTAGAAAGATTTGCTATCACAATTGAACAACCTTATGCTGCTAAAAAGACCGAAGAGAAGATTATACTTGGGTCTATGGATAAGTATGGTAAGTCTGATAAGAAGTTCGCTGCCAACTTATGTACTTGGGCAGAGGTTATCAGAAAAACTTTTTACGATGGTGGTGTAGATGAGATTATATCTACTAGAAGACTTGACCACATTGTTAAAGCATTTTCTATCTTTGGTGATAAAATGAAAGCAATCGAGTTATGTGTTGCTAGATTTGATGATGACACTAAAGAGTCATTCTTAAATCTTTATACTAAGATTGATGCTGGAGTTACAGTTGATTCTCTAAACTCTGATTCTCAAACTCAAGTTGAGGAAGATGAGAAAGAGCCAGAGGATGAGGACGCTGTCGCTACTATCTAAAAAATTTATTTTAGGGGTTGACTTTTGAAGGTCAATCCCTATATAAATAATAATGACATGCTCATAAGAGGTGTCAAAATTAAACTTTGCTTAATATAAGGAGGTATCAATCATGACCAATCTAAGCATATTCAATCAATTAAGACCATTCTCAATAGGATTTGACGACATGTTCGATCATTTCGATTCAATGGTAAGTATGGCACCAAATAACTATCCACCATACAATATAGTAAAAACTGATAAGAATAGTTACAATGTAGAAATCGCACTAGCTGGTTTCAACAAAAAAGATATATCAGTTGAAGTAGAGAATGGTATATTAACCATCGAGTCTATCAAAACAAAAGACGAAAAAGAAGTTGAAGATAATGATGGTGCATTGTATAAAGGTATATCTAAAAGATACTTTAAAAAACAATTTACAATTGCAAAAGATGTAAAAGTAAATGGGGCTGAATTAAAAGACGGTCTTTTAAAAGTGTCTATGGAAAAAATTATACCAGAGGCAATGAAATTAAAACAAATTACTGTTAAGTAATATAACCTAAAAAAGATAAAAGAGGGGTTGACAACGACCCCTCTTTTGTTGTATCTTGAGCTTAATATATTATGAAAATACATGGTCGTCAAGAAGTTGATTCAGAAACTAGAAAACAACTTACATCTATAGAAAAAAAGTTAGACAAGTTAGATAAAAAACTTGATAGACATATTGATGAGATATGGACAGTATATAAACCTATAAAAAAACTATTAGAAAAATTAGAGAGATTTAAATTATGGTAAAAGTATTTGATTTAGAACCAGGTGGTTTAAAAGATGGTGGACAAGCTAAACTTAATAAAGAAGAGTCTGCCAAGTTTGATAAAGAACAAGAATTAAAAAAGAAACATGAAGAGACTAATAAAGGTCTTGGTATAGAATTAAGAAATAAAATATCTGCACCTATGATGCGTGTAGAATTTCCTAGTGAAATATTAGAAGAAGTAATAGATGGTATTGATAATCCTACAGATGAATTTAGAAATAATTTAGAAAACATTTTTAAACAAATTGCTAAAACATTTTTGAAAAAAACTTACACATTAGAAAAACAATTGAAAATAGATTTTAGGTTATATCAAAATAATCCTAATAATATCTATGATCATAAATTAAAAGCATTATTTTTTACAGATGGTGGTGGTTTATTTAATTTAAAATGGGCAGATGATATAAAAGATCATCCATTAAGACCTTCTAATAATGAAGACGTAACTACAGAACCAGGTGTATTAATAATATATCCTAGTTATGTAACATTTAATAAAACACCTACAGATGATTATCTAGAAAAATCACCTGTTATAGAAATAGGTGTTGATTATGAGTGATAGTATTTACAGGTATAGTGAAGATAAAATTTTAAAAGAATTAAAAGAATATATCGACAGTACCTATAAACAGCATTATTCTAAAAATAAATTTCAAGCAACAGAGTTTATTATGGATAGTGGACACGGTGAGGGATTTTGTATTGGCAACATTATGAAATACGCTCAGCGTTTTGGCAAAAAAGATGGCAAGAATAGAAAAGACTTGCTTAAAGTAATACATTATGGTATAATGGCATTACATAATTTAGATAATGGAGAAGTGAATAATGAAATTGAGCAACGAGACCATTGGGGTTCTTAAAAACTTTGGTAGTATAAATCAAAATTTAGTTATCAAAGAAGGCAATACCCTTACTACAATGTCAGCGATGAAAAACATTGTGGCAAAAGCAGATGTTGTTGAGACATTTCCTAAAGAAGTAGCGATATATGATTTGAATGAATTCTTATCATCACTATCACTATTTACTCAACCAGTTCTTGATTTTCAAGATCAATACATGACAATGAAAGATGAGGGTTCAAAAGCAACTCTTAAATATTGGTATTCTGACCCTAGTGTTGTAACAAGTCCTAGTAAGATGATTACAATGCCAAGTGAGGATGTTAAACTTACTTTGTCAAGTGAAGATATAGAAAAACTAAAAAGAGCAGCTAGTGTCGTTCAAGCACCCGATATGGTTCTTGAAAAAACTGACAATGGATGTGCTTTAACTGTATGTGATAAAAAAAATAATACTGCTAATAATTATGCAATAGATGTAGATTGTTCTTCTAACGCAAAATCATTTAAGTTCTTTTTTAAAGTAGAGAATATGAAATTATTACCTGGTACATATGACATTACAATATCGTCAAAAAATATCAGTAATTTTAAAAACTCTGCTAAGAATATTGAATATTGGATTGCATTAGAACCTGAATCAACATATGAGGCGTAATTATGGAAACATTTCTATGGGTCGAGAAGTATCGACCAAAGACAGTAGATGAATGTATATTACCTACTGAACTAAAGAAAACTTTTACAGAGTTTGTAAAAGATCAACATATACCTAATCTTATATTATCTGGGTCTGCTGGAACTGGCAAAACTACTATTGCAAAAGCAATGGTAGAAGAGATTGGTTCTACGTGGATGTTAATTAATGGTTCAGAGGAATCTGGTATTGATGTACTAAGAACTAAAATTAAAAACTTTGCATCAACTGTATCGCTAGAAGGTGGTAGAAAGTATATTATACTAGACGAGGCAGATTATCTTAATCCTCAATCAACTCAGCCTGCCTTACGTGGATTTATGGAAGAGTTTCATAAGAACTGTGGTTTTATATTAACATGTAATTATAAGAATAGATTAATTGAACCTTTACAATCTAGATGTTCTAATATTGATTTTACAATAAGAAACGGTGAAAGAATAAAACTTGCTAAATTATTCTTTGAAAGAGTACAAGATATTCTTAACAAAGAACAAATTAAGTTTGAACCTAAAGCTATTGCTGAATTAATTAATAAGTATTTTCCCGATTGGCGAAGATGTTTAAATGAATTACAAAGATATTCTTCTTCTGGTCAAATAGATGCAGGTATACTTGTAAATCTTTCAAGCGAAAACATAAAAGAGCTTACAGGTTTTTTAAAAGCAAAAGAGTTTACCAATGTTCGTAAATGGATTGTTAATAATTTAGATAATGACCCATCAAGAATTTTTAGAACAATTTATAATTCTTTATATGACAATTTAGACCATAGCACAATACCACATGCAGTTGTTATTATTGCAGATTATCAATACAAATCTGCATTTGTAGCAGATCAAGAAATAAACATGTTGGCTTGTATGACTGAATTAATGTCTCAAGTAAAGTTTAAATAAGATAAATAATGAGTCTATGATGCAAAAAAACGAGTGGCATGTCGTCACAGAGTTTGAAAACAAAGTCGCAGAATTCTTTGGTGCTCCATATGCGGTTGCCACAGATTGTTGCACAAATGCTTTAGAGCTTTGCTTAAGATTAGAAAAACAAAAGCAAGGTAAAGAAGTTCGTGCTATCAAAGTTCCATTTCACACATACGTTTCAGTTCCAAACATGCTAATTAAAAATGGTTGGAAGTTTCAATGGGGTGATGTGCATTGGCATGAGTATTATTATCTAACAAAAGAAACTATTGATGCAGCTGTGTATTGGAAAAAGAATGGTTACGAACCTGGCACCAGAATGTGTTTAAGTTTTTTTTATAGAAAACATTTAAGTACAGACAGAGGTGGCATGATACTTTTAGATAATAAAGAAGATGCTGATTTATTAAGGTTAATGTGTTACGATGGTAGAACAAGATCAAGTGTGCCATGGAATGAACAACATATAGATGTGTTTGGTTATCATTATTATATGACACCACACAAAGCAAAAATAGGATTAAAAAATTTTGAGAAAGTGAAAGACGTAAAACCTATGAAAAAAGATTGGGATTACTACCCAGATATTCATAAGTTGCCTGTCTATAAAAAGTTTGGTTATGAAGAGTTTGATATTAGTACAAAGTAATACTGGTCATGGACATATCAGTAGAGCAAACGCATTAGGCGAATATTTAAATGATAGAGTTATCATAACTCGACCTTTTACAGGTAAATCAAAATCAATAGACTTCTTTGGTAAAGATAAAGAGTATAACGATCTATATCAAGACTATAGAGAGTATGACCCAGATGTAGTTATTACAGAGGGTTATCCTTTTGGTCGATATGGTTGGGACCCCTTTTGGACAGAGCAAAGAGGTGAACTATGGGAACATGGCGGTATACTTGATATATTAGAACATGCAAAAGAAGCAGGTAAAAGAATATATTCTTTAGATAGAGACATACCTTGGATTAAACCAGAGGATATGTATTTCTATACTGAAAGACTTAATGAATTTTACGATGGCATATTTTTTGCAGGTGACGATAATTTTATAGATGCAACTTTACAATTACATGAAACACCAATGATAGATTGTGAAATACATAATACAGGTTATGTTACACTTCCATATAAAAAACCTAGTATAGATAAAAGAGATGGCATATTAGTATCAGGTGGTGATTGGTATGAACTAACTCATCATTATCAAAGATTGTTTTTACAAGTTAAAGAAAAGATGATGTGGCAAAAGATGTCATTTATAGTTGGACCAAAGACACCAAAAGATATTAGAATTATGGCAGAGAATAGAGGCATACATTTAATTGAAAGACCTAGTGTAAATGAATTTAGAGATTATCTATCAATACATAAAATGGCTTTTACAATGTTAGGATATATGACTTTTACAGATTTAAATATAACTAAAACACCAGCATTAGTTACACCAAATGAAGCTACTTCGTCTGAAATGTATGATGTTAATAATAATATCATTGCAACTGAGGAACCTTTTAGAGCAGATGCATATTCTAAAGCTGGTGGTTGCCATTGGTTAACAAATAATGATTTAGATGCCGACATGCTTGTTGAAGGTATCAGACAAACAAATAAAATAAAAGAACAAGACATACCAGATATTAATTTAGATGGTGGCGAATATATAAAAAATATTATCAATAGTAAGATAGTATATAACTAAGGATTAAATTATGTATGAATTGAAAGAATATCTTAATAGTATAAACTATGAAAAAAATAATCTTATGGATAGTGGTGATGTCACATGGGAAAAAAAGTATCCAGCATATGTTGTTAATAAATGCCTAGCACCTTTTAATGATACGGTCATGTTAGTAAATGAAATGAATCGTAATCATCATCTAGACAAGAAACTTCAGTATGATTTTTTACTAAATAGTTTAAGGACACGTAGAAGGTTTGCACCTTGGATGAGGTCAAGCAAGTCCAAAAATTTAGAGTATGTAAAAGAGTATTATGGTTATAATAATGAAAAAGGAAAATCTGCTCTTAACATATTAAACGATGAACAAATAAAACAAATAAAAGAAAAGTTGAATAAAGGTGGTAAACATGGAAAACGTTAAATGGTCAAGAGAGCAAATGTTGGAAGTGACTCTAAAACAACCTGACGATTTCCTTAAGGTCAGAGAGACACTTTCACGTATCGGCGTAGCATCAAGAAAAGAAAAAAAATTATATCAATCATGTCATATACTTCACAAGCAAGGTAAGTATTACATAGTACATTTCAAAGAGCTGTTTGCATTAGATGGTAAGGAAACAAACTTATCAGAAAATGATATAGGTCGTAGAAATCGTATAGCATCATTATTAAGCGATTGGGGTTTAGTATCAATTATAGGTACAACAGAACCTATCGCACCATTAAGTCAGATTAAAATTATTTCATTTAAAGAAAAATCAGAGTGGAATTTAGAAACAAAATATAATATTGGAAAGACTAAAGAAGTGAAAAATGATGCAAAACCTATCGGAACTTAAATCACAATTAAGAAAAATAGAGGAAATACATTTAGACTATACACCATATGAAGAGTATGGTCGATATCGTTTCCCTATTGATAAAATAAAAGAATATTCAACAGTCTATAGCATTGGTGTATCAAAAGATGTTGACATGGAAATAGCTATGGCAACAGATAATCCTAATTTAAAATTTCATTGTTTTGATGGTTCACCTGAATCAGCACAATGGTGGAAAGAAGATAGTTGGCCATTTAAACCACAAATGAAATTTCATAATGTTTGTTATGCAAAAGAAAATGGTGAAATGCCATTTTACTATAATCCAACATTATTAGAAACTGAACTTGGATATGGTGATAATCCGTATGGTAGAGAATATAATTTAAAACCACATTTTATTAAATCAATAGACTCTATCTATGAAGATAAAAATCAATCACATGTTATGGTTAAAACAGAAAATTTAAGTACCATGATTAAAAAACATGGTATGCCTGATTTGATTAAAGCAGATACTTGGGGAGTATGGTATGATACTTGTCGAGAAATATTAGATAACAACATACCAATTAAATGCTTTCATGTTAGAGCTCATTTATATTGTCCTAATCCTCATGAGGCAATGTTTGATATGATTGAAGTTATAGATGAATTTAAATCGAAAGGATACAACGCTTGTTTATCTCGACAGAGAGATAACTTTGGTTGTGATATGTTTTTTATAAAATGACAGTTTATGATGAGTGGACACCTCTTAAAAAAGTCCTAATAGGTAAAACCTATGATGTCAGTAAAGTAGAAGATGAATTTGAGAATAAGATTCTCATGGAGTACGACAATACAGTACGAAATAGAAGCGTGGAATATGCTGATGATACTCTAGATTACACTAATCATAAAAGAGATATCAAAGAACAATTACCATTATACAAAGATACTTTAAAAAAAATACATGATGAAACAAATGAAGATTTAAATTTACTTGCCAAGTTGTGTCAACAGTATGGTGCTGAAGTTGTAAGACCAGATGTTATTCCTAACATTGAAGATGGTTTAAGTCACCCGATGCAATGTAGAGATACAATAGGAAAGATTGGTAATACCATATTCGAAGTTTACACAGCTAAAAAAGAAAGAGGTTTAGAAAACTTAAATCATCAAAAAGTAATGTTAGATGAATTTAAGAATGGTGCTAGATACATTGCAATGCCACCAATGATGTATGAAAGTAAACCACAACAAGTCACAACAGATATAGATGAAGTAAACAGATATTGCAATGAACAGATAGAATCATATGATAATCAAAATAATATCATAGGTGATACAGCTGCTTTCTATAAATGTGGAAAACATATATTTCATACTTTTGCAAACCCTCAAGATAGATTAGGTATAAAAGAACATTCACAAATATGTATTACTAACAATGGGTTAGAATGGTACAAAAGGGAGTTTCCTAAACACAAATTTGTTCAGATGCAAGCTTACGGACATGTAGATGGTAAGATAGCAATATTAAGACCAGGGTTAGTATTAACATGGAAAAAAGAATACGTACCAAAAATAATGGTTGACAATAATTGGGAAATCATTATAATGGACCCATCAGCAGAATATGATGGTAAAACTATAAAAGCATTGTGCGAAGAGAGAGGTGTAAAAAACTATCCTATGCCAGAGTTATTAGGTATAGCTCAAGAGACAAGATTTGATTGTAACGTATTATCTTTAGATGAGAATACTATTATCACTTCTGGTTATGATAAGAACTTAGCTGATAAATTAAAAAAATATAACATTGAAATGATACCTTGGGTTAATCGTTGGAACTTTTTATGGTCTGGTGGTGCTCATTGTTGTTCAGTAGATTTAAGTAGAACAGGTAAACTAGAAAATTATTTTGAATAAATTTTATACAAATATTATATTATGACAGTCTTGCAAGTAACAGTTTCAACAATTATATGGTTGATCATCGTTCATATATTATATAAACGTATCACTTACCTTAAAATAAAAGAATGCTATAGTATGTGGTTTCAACGTAAATATTGGACGGACTATAATACAGTAGAAGCATTAGCGTGGGTAACTAAAGCTATAATTATAATACCAGGATTAATATTTAAGATAGAAATATGGTGGTTATATGTTTTTAGTTTAGTGACAAGCACTATGTTAGTGTGGGCATCAGAGAAAAAATTATTACCAACACTTGTAGGGTTTAATACTATGTGGATTTGGCTTAGTCTTATGGTACTAGCACAACAATTAAAAATTTGATGAGTAGATTTTATACAAATATTATACAATGGGGTAACAATCTTTTATTGAGAGAGATTGTAAATGGTGAACGTATTAATCGTAGGGTTAAATATTCGCCAACTATGTTTTGTCCTGTTATGAGAGAAACAAAATATAAAACTTTACAAGGCAAATATGTTATGCCTATTAAACATGAAACAATCAAAGAAGCAAAGAACTGGGTACAACAATACGAAGATCAACCTCATCTAGTATATGGTAATACCAACTTTCAATTTAGTTATTTGTATGAACAATATCCTAATCTTGAATGGAATATGGATGAAGTATTAATTATTACAATTGATATAGAAGTTGCTTGTGAAAATGGTTTCCCAAATCCTCAAGAAGCTTCTGAAGAATTATTATCTATTACAATTAAAAATCAACAAAACAAACAGATATTTGTATGGGGTGTAGGTAAATTTAAAACAGAAAGAAAAGACGTTGTTTATATTGAGTGTGATAATGAATACGAATTACTTACAGAGTTTATAAAGTTTTGGAAATTAAATCAACCAGATGTAATTACAGGTTGGAATACAGAATTTTTTGATATTCCTTATTTGTGTAATCGTATTAAAAAAATAATGAACGAGGACACTTTAAAAGATTTATCACCTTGGCGTTCAGTATTATCTAAAACAATTTATCAAATGGGTAGACAATATCAAGTTTATGATATTCAAGGTGTGGCTGCTCTTGACTATTATGATTTGTATAGAAAATTTACATATACTAATCAAGAGAGTTACAAACTAGATCATATTGCTAATGTAGAACTTGGAATTAAAAAAAATGAAAATCCACATGATACATTTAGAGATTGGTACACAAATGACTTTCAATCTTTTATTGATTATAATATTAAAGATGTTGAGATAGTTGACCAACTAGAAGATAAGATGAAACTAATTGAACTATGTTTAACTATGGCATATGAAGCGAAAGTTAATTATGTAGATGTTCTTGGTAGTGTTCGTTATTGGGATGTTCTTATTCACAATTACTTAATGGATAAAAAAATTGTTATACCACAAAAAACAAATAAAGAAAAATCTGACAAGTATGAAGGTGCATATGTTAAAGACCCACAGGTAGGTGAACACAAATGGGTTGTATCGTTTGACTTAAACTCATTATATCCACATTTAATTATGCAATATAATATATCACCAGAAACATTAAAGAGTGATAAAACAGTACCTAACATGAACGTAGATAAGTTGCTATCTAAAAAAGTTGATACGTCTATTTTAAAAGATACTACTATGACACCAAATGGTGCTTTGTTTAGAACTGACAAAAAAGGTTTCTTACCTGAAATGATGCAGACAATGTATGAGGACAGAGTAAAATACAAAAGAGCTATGTTAGATGCAAAACAAGAATATGAAAAAACTAAAAATCCAAAACTACTAAAAATGATATCTAAATTTGATAATATTCAAATGGCAAGAAAGATTTCACTTAACTCAGCTTATGGTGCGATTGGTAATAATTGGTTTAGATATTATAATCTTCCTATTGCAGAAGCGATTACCACTTCTGGTCAGTTATCTATTCGTTGGATAGAAGAAAAATTAAATGAGTATATGAATGAATTACTAAAAACAAAAGATGTTGATTATGTTATTGCGTCTGATACAGATTCAGTTTATATTAGATTTGATGAACTGGTTGAAAAGTTTAAACCAAAGAACCCAGTTGACTTTCTTGATACTATTGCAAAAGAAAAAGTAGAACCATTTATTAATAAAGTATATAAAGAACTTGCTGATTATACAAAAGCATTTGAACAAAAAATGCAAATGAAAAGAGAAGTAATCGCAGACAAAGGTATATGGACAGCAAAGAAAAGATATATTTTAAATGCTCATGATGTTGAAGGTGTTCGTTACAAAGAACCTAAATTAAAAATTATGGGAATAGAAGCAGTTAAGTCTTCAACACCTGCACCATGTAGAGAAAATATAAAACAAGCATTACGTATTATTATGGATGGTGATGAAAAAGAATTGAATACTTTTATTCAAAATTTTAGAAAAAAATTTCTAACACTAGCGCCTGAAGATGTGGCGTATCCTAGAGGAGTAAATGGTTTAAGTAAATGGACTGAATCACACAATCTATTTAAAAAAGGAGCACCAATACATGTTAAAGGTGCAATACTTTATAATCATCTTATTAAAAAAAATAAACTTGGTTACAAGTATCCATTGATACAAGAGGGTGATAAGATTAAATTTTTACATATGAAACTTCCAAATATATATCAATCATCTAGTATTTCTTTTATAACAAAATTACCAAAAGAAATTAGTTTTGCAGTAGATTATGATTTACAATTTGAAAAGTCTTTTGTAGAACCATTAAACTATATCATAGAAAAAATCAAATGGAATGTAGATCGTAGTTATGGAACTCAAGGAACGTTAGAGAGTTTTTTTGCATGATAGATAAACTATTAGTTGAAAACATAAAACAAACTGTACCAGATGACAATGTAGCAGTGCTATTATCTGGTGGGGTAGATAGTATATCAGTTGCATTAGCAGCTGAAAGATTAGGAAAAAAGATAACTGCATACTCTTTTTGTCTTGACAATGAACCCTCATATGATTATAATAAAGCTCAAGAGATTGCAAAGAATCACAATTGGAGTTTTATAGGAACTGTAATAGATACTAGCAAGTTAGAAGAGGACTTTTACAAACTTGTAAATTTAGGATGTAAAAAGAAAACCCATTATGAATGTGTTTATCCTTTTCTATATGTGTATCCTAAAATTACACAAACTTATGTAATTTCTGGTTGGGCTGCAGATGGTTATTATGGAGTAAGTAAAAAAGCAAATATCCATTATAAACATACAAAAGAAAAGTTTGATGAGTTTAGAGATAACTATTTCTTACCAGAAAACACAGCTGGATATATTATGCATAAAAAAGTTTCAGATATGTTTAATAAAAAGTTTATTACACCATATCTAAGAATGAATGTGAAAGAATATTTTTATAGTATGGATTGGTATCAGTTAAATCAACCTTATCAAAAACATCACGTAAGAACTGCTTTTAATCTTGACAAAGACGTTAAGAAACATTTAAACTTACAATTAGATTCAAAAATAAATGTTTTATTTGAAAGACTGCTAAATAATAATGAAATTAATTACAAAGGTAGAACTAGAGTTATGGATTTAGTTAGAGATTGGCCAAAGTCTAATCCAACAGGTGCAACACTAAATCAGTTTATGTTATGAAATATCAACCTTACTTAATGAAAGATGTACACGCTGGAGAGGCACTAAACAAGTTTAGAGTTATATCTACTTTTGCTGGTGGTGGTGGTTCATCTACAGGTTATAGACTTGCAGGTGGTAAGATACTTGCAATCAATGAATTTGTTGAAGAGGCAAGAAATACTTATAGAGATAATTATCCAACTACACCAATCATGGATGGTGACATAAAAGAACTTACAGGTAAAGACTTTTTAGATTTAACAAAATTAAAAGAAGGTGAATTAGAACTACTAGATGGTAGTCCACCTTGTTCAGCATTTAGTATGTGTGGTACTCTTGCAAGAGAGGGAACTGTACATAGTGATGGCTTTGGTAAAACTAAATCTTATTCAGACGGAAAGATAGTTACTAATATTGAAGATTTATTTTTTGAGTTTTTACGAGTTGCTGAAGTTATTAGACCAAAGACTATCATTGCAGAAAATGTTGAAGGTCTAACAGTAGGAGAAGCAAAACAATATTTTAATAAAATTCAAAATACATTTGAAGACATTGGATATCAAGTAGTTGCAAAAGTACATGATTGTTCTAAGTTTGGTGTTCCACAAAGAAGACGTAGAGTTTTTTTTATGGCAGTACGTGATGATATAATGGATAAGGTTGGTTTAAACTTTATGACATTATCATCTTTATTTCCTGAGCCAAACAATACTATTACTACTTTACAAGGTGCCTTTGATGGTTTAGAGTATGACAAAGAAGAAGTTGATATGTTAACTACAAAATGGAAAGAAACAGCATACTATAAACAAACATGTGTTTTGATGCCAAGAAACCCAAAGAAAGTTATCACTGGTACTGATTATCATCCAAAAGGATGGCACTTTAATTTAAAGATTGCTTCGGAGTTTCACCCTAGTCCTACTATTACAGCGATGGGTGCTACAGAAAAAACTGCTGGTGTGTGTCATTGGAATGACGATAGAAAGTTTACACTTGGTGAATTAAAAAGAGTTACTTCGTTGCCAGATGATTTTAAACTTACTGGCAAGTGGGCTCAAAAATCTGAACGTTGTGGTAGAATGGTACCTAGTATTATGATGAAGGCACTAGCAACTTCAATGTATGAAAAAGTAATAAGGAATATATGATGAATAATGATTTTACATTTGCACATAGAGACGAAGGTTTTGATCTTCACATAGATAAGTCTATTCGTGGTTATCAAGATATGTTAAGAGACGTTGTATCTTTTTCTAGATACTTTGTAGAAGACGGCACTTATGTTTTAGATATAGGATGTTCAACAGGTAAACTTACTGATAGAATAATAAAAGCAAATAAAGATATAGCACCATCTGCTCATTATGTTGGTGTTGAATATGCAGAGGGATTTCAAAAAGATTTAAGAGAAAGAACAAAAACAATTAAAAACAATCATGATATTGATGCTAAGTTTTTACATGCAGATATTAGATATCATGAATTTGATTATAGAAAAAAATTATCATACGCAACATCTATTTTTACTTTGCAGTTTATGCCAAAGAGAGATAGAGAAGATGTAATTAAAAAAGTGTACGATCAACTACAACCAGGTGGAGCATTTGTGTTTGCAGAAAAAGTATATTGTGATAATCCACAAATACAAGATATGATGACTTTCATGTATTACGATCATAAAAAAGAAAGTTTTACTTGCGATGATATAATGACAAAAGAAAAAACATTAAGACATATGTTGAAACCTAATACTTGGGATGAACTAAAACAATTTATGTTCAATGCTGGATTTAAAGATGTACAAGTATTTTGGCGAAACTTTATGTTTATAGGAGCGATAGCAATAAAATGACAGATAGTGAAGAAAAACAAAGAGCTCTTGACGCCAGTATGGAAAACGAAGCGCCAGCACCTAGTCCTATGGTGCAGATATCATTAAAAGAATATGATAAGTTAAGAGAAAAACAAAAGTATATTACAGATAAAGATATGATATCTGTAATAGATAAAATAGAAGAGTTGGTAAGAGCTTTGAGAAAACATATCGTAAGGACGGATATATAATGACAGAATTTACTCAAGGCATATTTAAAACAATAGGTAGTACAAGTATGGGTAGGGCATTGATTTATACTTGTGGTCATGTAATAATAGCAATGTCAGTAGTAAGTATTGTAACAGGTGCCAGTTTATTTGAGGCAGGTGTTGTTGCATTAGTAGAACCAACAATAAATGGTGTATGGTTTTACGCACTAGATAAAATGTGTACTAAATATATAAGGAGTTAATATGTCAGGTAGTGATTTTTTAAAAGAGATAATTAAGACAACAGGTAATGAATATGCAACACTAGCTGATGCTGGTATTGAAAGTGGTGATGTAACAGATTTTATTGATACAGGTTCATATATTTTTAATGCTCTTCTTTCAGGTTCACTTTATGGTGGACTTCCTCAAAACAAAATTACCGCACTAGCAGGTGAATCTGCTACAGGTAAAACATTTTTCCTTATGGGAATTGTTAAACATTTCTTAGATGCAAACCCAGATGGTGGTGTTGTTTACTTTGAATCAGAATCAGCAATAACTAAAAAAATGATTGTTGATAGAGGTATCGATGCAGAAAGAATGGTTGTTGTACCTGTGACAACTGTACAAGAATTTAGAACACAATCACTTAAAATATTAGATAGATATATGCAACAAGATGTTACTGTAAAAAGACCAATGTTTATATGTCTTGATTCACTTGGAATGCTATCAACTACAAAAGAAGTAGAAGATACAGCTGAAGGTAAAGAAACTAGAGACATGACAAGAGCTCAAGTTTTAAAAGCTGCATTCAGAGTATTAACATTGAAACTTGGTAAAGCAAAAGTTCCAATGGTTGTAACCAATCATACATATGACTCAATGGGTAGTATGTTTCCTACTAAAGAAATGGGTGGTGGAAGTGGACTAAAATATGCAGCTTCTTCTATTGTATTCTTATCAAAAAGAAAAGAAAAAGTAGGTACAGATGTTGTTGGTAATATTATTCATTGTAAAAATCACAAATCACGATTAACAAAAGAAAATTCAATAGTGGACGTTAGACTTATGTACTCAAAAGGACTCGACAAGTATTATGGTCTATTACCACTCGCTGAAAAGTATGATATCTTTAAAAAGGTATCTACAAAATATGAACTACCAGATGGCAAAAAAGTATTTGGTAAATCTATTAACGATAACCCAGAGACTTACTTTACTAAAGAAGTGCTGGATAAATTAGAAATAGCAGCTAAAAAGGAATTTTCATATGGCGGACAAGAAGAAACCAAAGAAGCGGTATAGTTATATACAATCAGCAAAGTATCCTAATCAAACTTGTATAGGAATAAACGAAGGTAAGTATGCTGGTGTAATATACAAATATGGAAAAGTAACACCAATAGAAAAAGATGGCAAACTAACAATGCAGTTTGAGTTTGATATTCTAGAAAACAATGGTTTACCTAGAGATGTTTTCGGTGATGAATTTTTTAATTATATTGGTGATATATTAGTGGAATTAATTGATGAACAAAACAATAGAAAAGACGATACTCTCTCATCTGATTTGGAACGAGGATTACTCTAGAAAAGTAATACCGTTTATCAAAGAAGATTACTTTACAGATAAAAATGATAAAGTAATTTTCCATGAGATATTAAAGTTTATACAAAAATATAATAAGACACCTACAACTACTTCAATTCAAATTGAGATAGATAATAGGAAAGATTTAAACGAAGCTCAGTTTAAAGAGATAAGAGAAACAGTATCATTATTTGAAAAAGAAGATGTTAATGTAGATTGGTTATCTGATACTACAGAAAATTGGTGTAAAGAAAAAGCAATATATAATGCAATCGTTGACGGAATATCAATCATTGAAGGCAGAGACAATAATCGTAAACCAGATGCATTACCAAGTTTACTTACAGACGCACTAGCAGTTTCATTTGATAATAGAGTAGGACATGATTATTTAAAAGACTCAGATACTAGATTTGATTACTATCATCAAGTAGAGGAAAGAATACCTTTTGATTTAGAGTTTTTTAATAAAATTACAAAAGGTGGATTACCACAAAAGACTTTAAACGTTGCACTTGCTGGCACAGGTGTAGGTAAGTCTTTGTTTATGTGCCACATGGCTTCTAATTGTTTAAGTCAAGGTAAGAATGTACTTTATATTACTTTAGAAATGGCAGAGGAACGTATCGCAGAAAGAATAGATGCTAACTTAATGAACATTAGTATAGATGATTTACATGATCTACCTAAAACAATGTATCAAGATAAGATTGAAAAAGTTAAAAAAAGAGCAGATGGTACTTTAATTATAAAAGAATATCCAACAGCATCAGCACATACAAATCATTTTAGACAATTAATACAAGAATTAGCAATTAAGAAATCATTTAAACCAGATATAATATTTGTAGATTATCTTAATATATGTGCTTCATCTAGATTTAGAGGTGGAAGTAATATCAATTCTTACACAATAATAAAAGCAATCGCAGAGGAATTAAGAGGACTAGCAGTAGAAAACAATTTACCAATAGTCACAGCAACACAAACAACGAGAAGTGGTTTTGTTTCAACTGATATAGGATTAGAAGATACATCCGAATCATTTGGACTACCAGCAACAGCAGACTTTATGTTTGCGCTTATCTCAACGGATGAGTTAGAGGAATTAAATCAGATAGCTGTTAAACAATTAAAAAACAGATACAATGACCCAACAAGTAATAAAAGATTTGTGCTTGGAGTAGACCGAGCAAAAATGAAACTATATGATGTAGAAATGAAAGCTCAAGATGATATAGTAGATAAAAATCAAATAGAAGACGATACACCATTATTCGATAAATCAACAATAGGGTCAAGATATGAAAAATTTCAAAAACTCAAGGTATAAAAAGAAACATAGGAATATTGAACAAAAAGGTAGGTTCAAAGTAGATATTAGTCACATGGGTGGCAAAAAACCCTATCTTTGTTACGATACTAAGTATGACCAAATTGTGCATAGGTTTGAATTTAAAGAAGACGCAGAGGGTTGGTGTAAGTTTCAAAACAAAAATTGCACGTTTGGAACGTTTGATTTCCCTAAATTTCTAAGACCTTTTGACGAATAAATACTTGTTATTGTATAAATGGAGAGATTGATGTCAATCAGCAAGTACATAAAACAAGTAAAAGACAGACCAGAATATAAAGTAGATCATCTTGAAAGAATATCAAACCTCATTCAAGAGGATGCTATGAATCTTCCTATTGACATTTTTAGAGGATTATCCTATTCAAAATCTAGTAAACTCTCTTCATCTAAAAGAGATGTCATAATTGTACGTTCACCAGACAGAGAAACAGATCGAGACGAAATATTAAGAAATTTAAGACAAGCTGGTGTAAATGCAAAACTAGGAGACTCACAATCTAGTGTAGACCCTATCGATGGTAAGTTTGAAGATAGAGATTTTAGAATATTTGTTAAACCAGAATCAGGTGGAATGGGTGAGACAACTTTAAATGCTTCTATAACTGAACTGTTTCCATGTATAGCATTTGAGAACAAATACAAACCAAAAGATGCTAAATCTTTTCATGAGTATTTAATAGATGTTGATCTTAAAAAACTTAAATGTGTCATACCAGGTGACGTGGAAAAAGCTCAAGAGATAATCAACAGAGCAGATACTTCATCAAAGTTTGAAGATAAGATGAACAATGCTATTGCAATTAATAAATTTATTCTAGATCAAAACAAAGATAAGAAAATAGTCGAGACTAGGTGGGGACCGACAACTAAATCTAAACCTGCAGGTGTACCAGGTGGACACCCAGGTGACATATTTTTAACTTACTTTGACAAATCAATATTAGGAGTTAGTTTAAAAGCAGGTGGTAAGAAAACTACTGAACCTAAACTAAACACTTATGTTAATACTGTATTCAACGCATTTAGACAAGGAAATAAGTTAAGAAGAATTTATACCAAAGTACATAAAGACGCACATGGTAAGATTCCAGGTATGCCACCAGCAAATAGATTTCAGAAAGATAGAAAAACATCGCAAGTTTTAAGAGACTTTGATAAAAAGAATAACAAGAGATACGAGGAACTTTACAATGTATATCTTGAGATAATGAGACAAGAAATTATTAAACTTTTTAACGCAGATAGAAAAAATACTTTAGAGTATATTAAGAAAGAAGTTTTAAGAGATGCACCAGATGTTCCTACATTGGTTATTAAAGCAGCTGGTAAAGGTTATTCAGAAATAACTGAAAAGGATGCTTTGGGGGTATTTATACCACAAGTAGATTTCGTAAAAGCATACCCTAGTAGAACTTCAAAGCAAAATTGGGAAATAGAATTAAAGTCTGGTTCAGATAGTTTGGTTATGAAGATGTCTATTAGAACAAATAAATCAGGTCATGCAGGTGTAAAAAAATTAGGACAACATTCTCTTGCAGTAAAATATAACTCATTGGCAACAAAATAATGAAAACATATAAAGATTTAATGAACGATAACAAATGTCCACCAGGCATGAAGTACGATAAAAAATTAAAACAATGCGTACCAAAGACAATAAGATATAAAGGAAGATATATTATTGGTGTTCCAAAAAATACAAATGGAGGTGATGAAACACCTGCAAATGGAAATGGTAACGGCAATGGAAATGGAAACGGAAACGGAAATGGTGGAAATGGAAATGGCGGTGGCAATGGTGGAAACGGTGGAGGTGGTGAATAATGCTTAGTTTTATACAAGAACAAGCTGGTAAAAATCTTCACATGGAACATATTGAAGATGAGATTATCAATCATGGTGTGCCAGGTGGAAGAGCAGCTATAAACTTTTTAAGAAGTTTAAGAGATATGTTAGCAGGTGCAAGTAGATCGTCTGTTAATATGACTGTTAAATGGGATGGTGCTCCAGCTATCTTTGCAGGTGTAGACCCAAGCGATGGTAAGTTCTTTGTTGCAAAGAAATCAGTATTTAATGTAAATCCAAAATTATACAAAACTAACAAGGAGATTGACAATGACTTATCTGGTCAGCTTAATTCAAAATTTAAAATTGCTCTTAAAGAGTTTTCAAAACTTAACATTAAAGGTGTACTTCAAGGTGATCTCATGTTTACAAATGATATCGGTAAAACTAAAATCGATGGTGTTTCATATATCACATTTCAACCCAACACTATTGTTTATGCTGTTCCTACTGATTCTGACTTTGCAAAGACAATAAACAAAGCAAAGATCGGAGTAGTTTGGCATACAACATATAAAGGAAAAGACTTACCTAGTATGAAAGCATCTTTTGGTGCAGACATAAAAAAACTTACAAATACATCATCGGTTTGGATGGATGATGCTACATATAAAGATGTATCTGGTAATGCAACGTTTAATAAGTCTGAAACAGATGCAATTACAAAGATATTATCAGAGACAGGTAAAACATTTCAAAGAATTAATGCCCCTATGTTAAAGAAGTTCTTAGATTTACAATCATCTATGACAGGTCAATTAGTTGGAGCATCATATAAAACATACTATAATAGTAAAGTAAGAGTAGGTGAACCTGTTAAAAATCCTAGTAAATATGCAAAAGGATATGGGGATTTTGTTGAAAAAGTCTTGCAAAAACAAGTAGATAAGTTAAAAACCCCTAAGGGTAAGGCAAAATATGAGAATATTCAAAAGGAATATACTAGAGAAATAAAGAAACATGTACGTAATTTAGAACAAGTCGTTACATTTCAAAATTTACTTATAGATGCAAAAATGCAGATAGTTAAAAAACTAAATAGTGTTAAGCAATTGACTAATACGTTTATACGTACTAATAATGGATATAAAGTGGTTAACCCAGAGGGTTATGTAGCAATAGATAGAGTATCAGGCAATGCTGTTAAATTAGTTGATCGTATGGAGTTTTCTTTTAATAACTTCACAGCGATTAAAACATGGGATAAATGATAATATGTCAAAATTAAGTTTCGAACAATTAGCTAAGAATATAGAAGAGTTACGTGTAATTAACGTAGCACAAAGACGTAAAATCGGTAGACGTATGGCACGTTTAGCTAAGTCCTCAGCATTCCAAAAGAAAAAAGAACGATCAAAATTAAAGATTGCTTCGCCAGAAAAACAAGCTGTAAAAGCAAAAAAAGCTGCTAAAAGAATCATAATTAATAAGTTCTTTAAAAATTATGATAAGTTATCCCCTCAAATGAAAATGAAAGTTGATCAAAGAATAGCTGCCAAGTATGGTCCTGCTATCAATAAGATTGCTCAACGTATGAAGATTAAAGTTAAAAAAGGTGAGATAGAAAAAGTAAAAGCAGCTAGAGCTGCAAGACAGGCGAAACAAAGTGAAAAATAATATAACAAAATTTTCAGTTTACGAAGCAGCCCCTCTTACAGAAAAGAAAGTTGTATTTACTTTCGGTCGTTTTAATCCACCAACTACAGGTCACGAAAAATTAATTGATAAAGTTAAATCAGTTGCAGGTAGTGACGATTATCGTATCTACCCATCACAATCACAAAATCAAAAGAAAGACCCTCTTCCATATGCTAAAAAATTAGCATACATGAGAAAGATGTTTCCTAAACATAAAAGAAGTATTGCAGTAGATAAAAATCCAAAAACTGCTATAGATGTTGCAACATCTTTATACAATGCTGGTTACAGAGATGTAACTATGGTTGTAGGTTCAGATAGAGTAAAAGAATTTGAAACATTATTAAAAAAATATAATGGTATAAAAGCAAGACATGGTATGTACAAGTTTGACAATATCAAAGTTGTATCTGCTGGTGATAGAGACCCAGATGCTGAAGGTGTATCAGGTATGTCAGCAAGTAAAATGAGACAAGCTGCTTCAGATGGTAATGTCAACGCTTTCTTAGACGGAGTGCCAAAAGGATTTAGAGATGGCAAACAATTATATAGAGATGTTAGAAAAAACATGGGTATAAGAGAAGAAAAAGATATTTCTGAATTAGATACTTACGATGCAAAAAGAGACGCATATCTAACAGGTAAGATTTGGAACATAGGTGATATAATCGAAGCAAAAGATATGACAGGTCCTATTGTTCAAAGAGGTACAAACTATGTATCAATGGAAGTAGATAATAAAATTCATAGAGTATGGTTACATGATATTAATGAATATGCACATGGTGGGAGAGCTCAAGGATATGGATTATATAGACCACAAGCTGATTTAAATCTAAGAGCAGGTGTTAGTGCTTTTAATCCTACAGTTAATGATAGAGATTTGGGTAACGTAAGTAAAGATCAAGCTTTAAGATATAAAAAACTATCGTCAAAAGATAAAAGAATAGTAAAAGATTTAGTTTCTAGAAAAGTTGGTGTTGAAAAAGCATTAAGACATATTAGAAACAAAGAAATAATTAAATATTACAACATGCTTGATAAATTAAAAAAAGAAAATAAATTAGACAGAGTAAAACAAGATAAAGATGTTAAAGATGACCCAGGCACACAACCTGCAAAGTACTACTCTGGTGTTAAAAAGAAAACAAAAGATGCTAGGGCAGCGCACTTTAGAAAAGGTGCAAAAATGGATGATGATAATCCAGCTGCATATAAACCAGCACCTGGTGATGCAAAGGGAAAAACAATACCTAGTAAACACACTCAAAAATACAAAAAAATGTTTGGAGAAAATATGCCGATAAGTTTCGATAGTGTTCTTAACGAAAAGATAGAGGGATTAGTTAAGAAGGCAGATAAATCAGGTATCCCTTATTCAATATTAAAACAAGTTTATAACAGAGGTATGGCTGCATGGCGTACAGGTCATAGACCAGGTACTACACCACAACAGTGGGCATTTGCTAGAGTTAACTCTTTCGTTACAAAATCAAAAGGAACATGGGGTGGTGCAGATAAAGACTTAGCTGCAAAAGCAAGAGGTTCTAAAAAAGAAGCAATAGAATATCCTAGCGATAGACTTACTCAAAGATATAAAAAAGACACACCAGGTCAAGATGTAAAAGATGAAAGTCTATGGGCAAACATTCATAAGAAAAGACAAAGAATTAAACAAGGTTCTGGTGAGAAGATGAGAAAGAAAGGTGAAAAGGGAGCACCTACACCAGCACAACTGCAAAGAGCAAAAAATGCTAGTGAGGAAACTATTCAATCTTGGTTTGAATCTACAGAAACTAGAGCATCATATCAAGTAAAATATAACGATGATTGGTGGTGGAAACTAAACGAAACTCATGATCTTATGTTAGAAAAAATTGGTGCGTCTTGTTGTGATGATTGTAAAGAAGACAAACAATCAATGACACCTTGGGCAACATTTAAAGAGCAAAATTTTTATGGTGAAATAGAAGAAGCTGCTGAATATCAAGGTAGAAAAGTTACACTTAATAAACCTACAAAAGGTGATGTTAAAAAATCAAAAGTATATGTAAAGAATGATAAAGGTAATGTTGTTAAAGTAGAGTTTGGTGATCCTAATATGGAGATCAAGCGAGACGACCCTGCTAGAAGAAAGAGCTTTAGAGCAAGACATAATTGTGATAATCCTGGTCCTAAATATAAGGCAAGGTATTGGTCTTGTAAATTTTGGGAAAAAGGAAGAACGGTAACGTCTTTGAAGAAAGGTTAATAGATGTCAGGTATATCAAAAAAATATTTTAACTTAGATACTAAAGAGTTAAGAGAAAAAAAAGAAGTAGAAGAAAAAAGAGTCTTTAGAAATAAAGAAGCTAAATTATCTTCTAATTCTTTAAATTCTTTCTTTAATTTATTTACACCTACACCAATTGCAGAAAATGTAATTAAAGAACCTACTCATAAAATATTTAAATGGACAGTTGGTGAAGTAAAAGAAACTCAAGAGGTTATAGTAGAACAACCTATTGAAGAAGTTATTGTTAAAGACCCAGGTGAAGAAACTAAGAAATATGTATTGACTTATGATATGCATAGAATATTAACAGAAGCAGAAAAAAGAATACCTAAGAAAAGAGAAGGTCAAGACCCTAAAACACATTCAGATTTATATACAGATGAAAATCCAAAAGGAACTATACAAGGTTTAGGATTTAAAGATACTGAAACTGCAAATGCAAGTGTCAAGAAAATAGAAAACTCTGGTAAAACACACGCACACAAAATACAAGCTGCTATTGCTATGGAACAAAGAGCAAAAGTTGCTGGTAAGACAGCAGAAGCTGCAATCTATAGAAGATACATCGAGAAGATGAAAGCAAAAACTAAAGAAATGCAGAAAGCTAAGAAAGAAGATATTGAAGAGAAAGCTCCTAATACTGCTGATGCAATGCAAAGATTTAAAGCAGGCAAAGCTGGATTTACAGATAAAGCACATTTAAAAGCAAAAGGAATGATACCAAGAGCAGATGGTACTAAGAAAGTATCAGACAAATACAAAGAAGAGTTAGAAGCAACAAATGCTAAACTAGATGTATTAAAAGGTTTCATGAGTAAACTTGACAGTTTTGAAGATGCGTTAACAGAAGCAACTGAACCTAAAGTAATGAAAGAGGTTCAAGAGAAAATTATTTACAGAGAATTTAACCCAGCAGATAACAAACCTAAAGTGGTTTGGAGAAAACCTGTTATCAAAGAAGTTGAACAACCAGCAATGCAAGAAGACTTTGTATCTAAAATCGCTGGTATGATGACTAAAGATATTCATGCTCAAAGAGCAGCTGGATTAAATGAACAAGAAGAAAAATCTGCTCTAGAAACATTAAGAGAAGAGTTTAGATCATTCAAACAAAACGTGATAAGTCAACTTGCAAGTCTTGGCGGCGGTGGTGCTGGTAAGTTAGTTGACTTAGATGATGTCGATATATCGTCACTTGGTAATGGTAAATTTTTGGTGTATAACTCATCAACTGCAAAACTAGAATTTACAGATCAAGTGGATGGTAACTAATGTCATTAAAAATAAAACTTAAAAAATTTACAGCAAGTTCAGGTAATCCAACTACAAGTGATTTAGAAAGTGGTGAAGTAGGTATTAATCCTACACAACAAAAAGTATTTGTTAATAATTCTGGCACAATTGTGGAATTAGGTTCTGCTGGTGTTGACTTATCAGCTGTAGCTCAAGATATTATACCTGATGCTAACAATACTAGAAGTTTGGGAAGTGCATCTAAAAGATGGGCAGACTTATTCTTATCAGGTGATACAATAAATCTAGGTGGTTCAACTATATCCTCAGATGGTACTGGTACTGTAACGATATCAAGTACAGGTGTGACGTTACCAGAGGGTTCAAAAGATGCAACAGGTAACGTATTAGCAACAGCTGATTCTGTAACAGGTAATCCAATAAGAAGAGTACCGTTATTTACTGCGTCTGGTGGATTAGGAACAGCCGCAAAAACATTTAATTTTAGGGCAAGTAAAGAGAGACAAATAACATTTTCTGACTTTACAAAGGCCGATGGTAGTGCAATATCAACAGTAATAGGAACAACTATATTTGAGTTTTAGGTTAGAGAGAGGATAAATAAGTATATGAGCGTAAAAACACCAATAAGAACAGTATTCACATCAGGCAATGCAACAGGTCTAGCAGAATTCCAATCAGGTGAATTCATAGGTTTGACACATGGAGGTCTAGGGGCTTCTTTATCTATTGGTTCAGCAGGTCAGGTTTTAAAAGTAAACTCAGGTGCTTCTGCTTTAGAATTTGGTGCTGTAGAGGCAGTAATAAACATTGACGGTGCAACAAATTTAGAAAGTGCTACACTAACAACTGGTGATAAGTTTTTAGTATCAGATGGTGGTTCTGAGGGTAGAGCAACTTTAGATCAATTAGTCACATTAATGGAATCTTCTATTGATGCAATTGGTGGTAACTTAACAGTCACAGGTAACTTAACAGTCAACGGAACAACAACTACAGTCAACAGTACAACAACAACTGTTGATGACCCTATCTTTACATTAGGTGGTGACTCTGCACCAGGTTCAGACGACAACAAAGACAGAGGTATAGAATTTAGATATCACACAGGTTCAGCTGCTAAAGTTGGTTTCTTTGGATTTGATGACAGCACAGGTAAGTTTACATTTATACCTGATGCGACTAACAATACTGAGGTATTTTCTGGTACTGCTGGAACAGTAGTAGCAACAACATTCGAAGGTAACTTAACAGGTGATGTTACTGGTACAATACAAACTGCAGCTCAAACAAATATTACAAGTTTAGGAACACTAACAACTTTAACAGTAGATAACGTAATTGTTAATGGCACTACAATAGGTCATACTTCAGATACAGATTTAATAACACTTGCAAGTGGTGTGGTAACAGTTGCAGGTGAAGTTGATGCAACATCTTTAGATGTATCAGGTGATATAGATGTTGATGGTACAGCTAATTTAGATGTTGTTGATATTGATGGTGCAGTAGATTTGGCATCAACACTAACAATGGCATCAAGTCAAGAATTAAGATTTGTTGATACTAACGAGTCAATCAAATCAGATGGTTCTAAATTAATAATTAAATCTGGTGGAACAACATTTAATATTCCAACAGCAGATGGTAGTGATGGTCAAGTAATTAAAACAGATGGTTCAGGTACATTAAGTTTTGGTGACGCTGCATCTTCAGGTTTTGTAGAGTCAACAATAACAACAACACCAGGTTCAGTAGATTTTGATTTAACAAAAGCAAATAATACTGGTTCCTCAGAGACACCTTTTCAAACTGCAAACGGTACATTTGGTCAAGTCATAAGACACTTATATGATTTAATGGAGCCAAAAGGTGCATCAACAACTAATAATACAGATTTAAGTTCAGGTGAATCACACGTAGGAGCATAATGAGACATATAACTAACATGGCAGAAACCTATAGAAACATACGAGAGAAGTTAAAAGCTTCTGATGGTGCAGGTGCATATGTAAAAGACTTTAAAAAATCAGATGCTCCACAGTTTAAAGGTAAGTCAGATAAGAAGATACAAAAGATGGCAATCGCAGCTTATCTAGATGACAAAGAGAAAAATGAAAACTTTGATATCGAAGTTGCTAGAGCAACTTTAGATGAAAAGAAAGCAGTAATTACAATTGATGTTAAGAAACCTCAAGTAAACAAACACATAACAGATATCATGAAAAAAGTTGGTAGTAAAGTAAAAGCAACTAAAAAATCAAATGGATATGTTATGTCAGGTGATGTAAAAGATTTAACAACTGTTGTTGATTATTTGTTTGATAAAAATTTAAGTAACATAGTAAATCCAAAAGATATGCCAATGGATATCAAGATGTTAAAAAATTCAAAAGATATGGATATGGACCCTGCTAAACACGTTGCAAAAAGTAAAAGAAACCCAGATAAGTTTTGTGTGTTTGACAAAGATGGTAACGAAGTAAAATTATTTGATAAAAAAGAAGATGCAATAGCATACGCAAAAGCAAATCATGATAAGTTAATGGGTGAGAAACTTGATGACAAAGATACTTCTTTAGTAAAAGCAGTAGTTGCTAAACTTAAAAAAGCAAGTGGTGCTCATGCTGGACAAGCAAAAGATTTACAGAAAGCACTAGACGAAGGTATTAATCCTTATGTCTCTATGTACAGAGATAAAAAAAATGGTAAAATGGTCTATGATGTATTAGATAAAAATGAAAAGTCAGCTTTCAAAACATCAAACATGAAAGTTGCTCAAGATTATCTTAACAAAAATTACAACAAATTAAAAGAAGAAAACATAAACGAAGCTAAGTTTGCAGTAAAATTAATGGGAATACCAGGTGCAATATACATCGATGCAGAGTCAGCTGGTAAAGTAAAACAAAAGATAAGAAAAATGTTGAGAAAACCAGATGATTTAATATCAGTTGAAAGAGTATTACCTACAGATTTCAAAGCAGATTTAAGACAAAGAATTAAAGGTGTGCCAAGTGATGATACAGAAATGGCACAAAAAGAAGAAATACAAGAAAAAGTTAAAAAAGAAATGGCAAAAGGTTTTGACGAACCAGAGTTTTCTAAAAAGAATATTGTTTTAAATAAAATAGGTTTAGTTGCACAAAAGAAAAAAGAACTTGGTAAACATACAGATGAAAGTAAAAAGTCACCAACTGGTGTTAAAATGGGTGAAGGTAGAAGATCAAAATACGATATGGACCAAGACGATGAAGAAGGTGCAAACAAAAATATTATTATGCAATTAAGAAAATCAATTGACTTAAAGGGTCGATTTGATGTAGTATTCGATGATGGTAAAAAAGTGAAAGTAAAAGATACTATCGCAAGAGCGGCAGTATTAAAACACGCAGGTTTTAGAAGACCTGCAGAAAAACTAGCGTTTCAGACTAAGATAGAAAAATCTTACAGAGACTTACTAAACGCATTAAAAGGAAGGTAAAACAATGACAAAAAAATATTTTGATACGATGCCCGAAAGTCTCGAAGATAAGATTAAAAAGATTTTCGGCGAAACTGTTGCTAAAGAAGGTAACAAGTTTACAAAAGCACTTATGGCTGCAAGAGAGAATGGTAAAAAATTCTTTTCAGTTAATGGTAGACAATACGAAACAGAAGCATATAAAGAAGACAACACTAACGACAAATCAGACGATGGTGAAGGTATGGACAAAGTTCAACCTAAAGCTGTCAAGAAAAAATTTGCTGATAGAAAAGACAAAGACATTGACAACGATGGCGATGTAGATAGTTCAGACAAATATCTACACAAAAGAAGAAAAGCAGTATCTAAAGCTATTAAAAAAGAGGAAACTCAAGAAGACATAGCTAAAGAAGTTGTTGAAACAATCGCTAAGAAAAATATGTCAATGAGAGAAGCATTAACTAAAGTTTGGGATAATGGATATGATAAACTTAAAAATAATAATCCATTTGAAGGTTTTGGCGCAAACACACCTACATCTAATCAAGGTGTACAAACTGTTAAAAGAGATCAAGCTGCACCTAAAATGGGTAATGCCTCTGGTCCTAACAGATCAAACCCAAATAAGAAACCAGTAAACGCTTCAAAAACTGATACAGGTAAGCCAGTTACTAAAGTTGAAATAAACCCTAAGGTATAATTCAATGAAACACCTGGTTGAATTACAGGTTGTCTCTGAGCAAGAAGATTTACCTACGATCTATTGTGATATGGACCAGGTATTGTGTAACTTTCTCAAAGGCGCTGACGATGCGGTAGGAGGTAACTTTGTTACCATGAACTCTGCTGAGCGTTGGAAAAAACTCAATCAGACTAAAAACTTTTGGTCAAACCTAGAGTGGATGCCTGGTGGGAAACAATTATATAGATTTATATCTAGATATGACCCACATATTTTATCTGCATATGCAGGTAAGGACAAAAACTCTAGAGTGGGTAAGATGAAGTGGTTGACTAAAAACACTAAAGTTCCTAGAGGGAAGATACATTTAGTTGTTAGAAGTCAAAAAAAGGACTTTGCAAAGGGTAACAATCTATTGATTGATGACTATGAAAAGAACATAAAAGAGTGGGAAAGTGCTGGTGGGCAAGGAATATTGCACACAAACACTAATAAAACTATACAAGAACTGAAAAAATTAGGGTTCAAATAGTTATAAATAATAGAAAGTAAAATTACTAATAAGTAAAAAAGGAGAAATCAAATGGGATTATGGGGAACAGACGCAGACGCAACTGATAACAAACCTAAAAATCTGACAACTGATACTAACTCCGATTACGCAAAAAAAGATGTTTTCGCAAACAAATCAGGTTGGGTGCGAAGAGCAGGTACTGCAGCTAATGGTAACGATAACGCAGACGCTCAAGAAGAAGTTTTGGTTGCGATCGGTGATTTATCAGGTGCATCATCAACTACTGGTTTAAAAGCACCTACAATATCTTCAACTAGATTTATTGTTGGTACAACAGCGAATACTGACTTTACAGCTAATGATGCTAACGCACAAATAGATGTAGAAGTAACTTACGATGAAGAGGTTACAGTTAATACTTCAGGTGGTACACCATCACTTGTAATTGCTAACAATGACGCTTCAGGTGGAGGTTACGGTAACTTAACATTAACTTACCTTGCTTCAGAATCAACTGCTAACTCACTAAGATTTAGAAAAACATCTGCTGGTATTGGTAATACAGACGTATTAACAATCGGTGGTTCAAACATTGTATTGAACTCTGGTACAATCGTTGATACAGCAGACGGTTCAACTGCAGCTTCGCTTGCATTTGGAACAGTTGGCGCAAGTAAAACAGTAACTTCGTAATAGGCATATAAATAGATTATATTATATAATATAGGAGTGATATATAATGAGTGAAGACAATAAAGATTCTAATCTTGGTGTTAATGCACTAAAGAATAGAATTGAAAAGTTAGAAAGTGATGTGAAAAATGTCACGACCCAAATCAATGATTTGGAAAAGAAAAAAATCGAAGCATTAGCTTTGTTGAACGCACTACAAGGTGCTAAACAACAATGTAACATGTTTCTACAAGAAATTAATAATGAAGGTAGTGGAAGTTCAGAAAGTGTAGGAGATATGGGAAGTCTAGGCGGACCACCTCCAACAAAAGAAGAACTTGAAATACAAAAGCAAAAAGACGCTGGTATTTCAACCACTTAATTATTGATTGTGGTATATGCCACAAGTAACATTCCCCAAATACATGAGGGGTTTATAAAGGAGAGCCAAAATGGCAGATAAAAAAATAACGGCGTTAACTGACCTTTCAACAGGTATAGCTGGTGCTGACTTATTACACGTAATCGATGACCCAAGTGGAACACCGATTAACAAAAAAGTTAGTGTTACTAACTTTATTAACAACTTACCATCTTTCATTGGATTTTCAAATTCAGTAGAAGATATATCAGATGGTACGCAAACTGCGATATCTGTATCAACTGCTTTGACACTTTTACAAACAGCTGGTACAAACGCAACTACACTTGCTAACGGAACAGTAGTTGGTCAAATCAAAATCATCGTTCACGACACAGACGGTGGTTCAACTGAGATGACACCTGCGACTCCATTAGGATTTGTAAACGCCGACTTCGTAACTGCTGGAGATACATTAACTTGTATGTGGACAGGTGCCGCATGGGTAGTTCTTGCATCACACGCTGCAGCTGCCGATACTGGTGTTGCTGAGGTATCAGACGACTAATATTTAATAATTACTTGGGGCGTTTATCGCCCCAGGTACTATTAAGGAAAGATAAATGAAGTCATTTAAGAATTACATAGCTGAGGACGGAGTAAACACTACTCAACAATCACCATCTATTGACGGCACAGATATTAATCCAGCTGCTTTAGAAAACCCATCAGTAGTAAGAGCTTTAAACGCATACGTTGGAGCTATTGCTAGAGTGGCACATGAATTACCAGAACAAGCAATCACTCACATAAGACATAAACTTATGAGAGTTGGTTTACAGTTCGGTGCTACACCTGTTATGGAAGGTGAAAAAGGAAATTTCTCATTACCATTATCTTTATTCGGTGGAAGATTCGGAAAAGATGAAAACACACCATTTGGTGAGTTTATCAATGATGATGGTATATCTCATAAAGTAGAAGGTGGTCTATCGATTAACTTTAATTATGAGATGCAAGAGGATAATACTTGTAAGATTACTGCTAGAATTGCATAAATATTAACATTATGTACGAGAAGATTACCTCGGAAAATGTTATTATGTTCGCAATTCGAAACTACAACAATCCACAATGCGAGGGAGAGTTGGAGTTTTACGATGATCTAAAACGATTCAAGTATATCAAACGTCTTTTCAAAAAATACGTTGATACAAATGTTCTCAAAGAACGTCTTCTATTAAATCACTTCATAGTTTTAAGAAATGTTTTTGGACCAGATGCTTCTGTCACTTTATTATTATATAAAGTAGAAAAAGATCATTGGCATATTCTAAAATCATTCTTACTTTATCTAAATATGATAAAAGAGGATGAGTTAGGGGAAGTAAAACATGACCCATTTGTTCTCGAAGAATTAAGGAAAATCTAATGGGTAGAGCGATAGACTTATTTGTTACATACAGATTTATTAAATTACTTACAACGTCATTCGAAAAAACGGATGCGTTTAAACTTGGTATCATTGATAAAGATGGTAATCGTATAATGAAAGATAGTGTATCTAGAGGAAAGATACCAGCAGTAGCCTTAGAAAAAACTCAAGAAAAAAACGCATATACTATTTTACACAAATTAGTATTCAATATCAAAAAAATATTTCAAAAAGTTCCTGGTCTTAGAACAAAAGTAGGTACATATGCAGCTGCATTGTTCTTACTAAAAGATACATTTAAAGAAAGTGTATCAGACCCAGATATGTTTGAAACTGAATTCGTTAAGTATTTAAAAGAAAATAACATAGAAGTAGATGGTGAAATATCAGAGGAAGTTATAGGATTTGGAGAGATACTACCTAAGGGTGAATATGTATTGAAACAAGATATCCTAAATAAAGAAGAGGAAGAGTTAACTGCTAAGAAAGGTGATACAGTCATAGCATTTGAAGACGAACCACCAGTAGATACAGTTTTAGGAGTTGATATCTTTGCAGTTATACATGAAAAAACAAAAGAGAAAATTTATGTTTCTCTAGAGGATTTAGATGCCAAAAACTAGAAAGTCATTTACTGAAAAGAAAATAAGAGCTGAAAAAGAGCCATTGTTTCAAGAAGTAAACCCATACACAGGTCAACAAATTAAAATAGAAGATGCACCAGCAAATGCTACAGGTGCAGCTGTTGCTGGAACAGGTGATGATAGTTCAGTGGTTGTTGTTAGAAAACCTAAAAGAAAAGATAAAGAAACAAAAATGATGATTGATGCAAGAACTAAAGTATATAAATTACATGCACAAAGATTATCAGATAGAAGAGCAAAAAGATTAGAGCAACTAAAAAAATCTAATTTTAAAGAAAGTGTATTATCATCTATAAACGAGTTTGATAGAGAGAGTGATTTAGTTGAAAACAATCTAGAGGTATTAAAACAAATTGTAAAGAGAAAACAAAATAAACCTTTAAAATTTTCAAATGGTCAAATGAAAGTTGACTTAATGACAGCTTCTGCAATACTAGCTGTTTATGATAAAGTCAATACAGCTAATAAAGGTAAAATTGATAGAATGGTTAATGGTGACAAAAGACAGTTTATGAAAATGGCTGATACCGCATTTAAATTAGCAAGATAGATAATGAGGTTTTATTATGATACTAGCATCGGGTTGTTCTTTTACAGACGATAAGTATAATTCTAAATTGGTCACTTGGCCACATCTCATAGCAAAAGAAAAGAAAACAAAAGCAACTAATCTAGGTTTAAGAAGAGTTGGTAATGAATTTATTGCAGATAGACTTATAGAAGAGTTAAACAAAGACATAGTTGTATATGATGAAGTTTATATATTATGGTCAGGTCTTGGAAGATACCATTACAAAATTAAAGATAATAGTTACACACATTATAATCTATCAAACTATAACTATTTAATTATGCCAAATCATACTATACAAATAGGCCCACATCATTTTATAGATAAGTTTATGCATACCGTATATAAAACTCAATGTATATGCGAAAAAATGAGGGTTAAATTAACTCAAATGCAGGCTTTAATATATCCTTATGGACCTGAAAACGATAAATATAAGACAACTGATTTGTATAAAGAAATAATCAAACATCCTTTATACAATCATATAACCAACTTTATTGGTTGGCCGATGTTTAAGGATATTGGAGGCAAGTATTGGATTGACAGAAATAATTACGAAGATCAAGAATATTTTGATTCTTCAGGTCACCCAACTCAAAAAGGTCATCAAAAAATAGCTGATACTTTTTTAAACAAAGGAGAATAGATATGTTTAATTGGATAAAAGGAAGAGTGAAAGAAATGTCATCATGGTCAGGTGCTAGTTTAATAGCATTTGGAATGTTGGTAATTCTTGGAGGCCCATTCGTAAAGATAGCTGCATATGCGGCAGTTGCTTGGGGCGTATGGTCAATATATAGAAAAGACTAATCACTCAAATAGAATTTATGTTTAAAATTTATGGCATTATATTAATTATTGGTATCGTAGGTGCAATTGGCTTTGGTGCGAAATACTACTACGATACCACTCAAAATAAAATTGCAGTCTTGCAAGACAGCAACGCAAAACTAGAACTTGTCGCTGAAACTAATCAAAGTACAATCAATAGACTACAAGAAGATAACGCAAAAATGAATGAGTTATCTAAGGAGTTGCAATCAGATTTAGCAGAGGCAACTAAGTATAAAGACGAATTAATAGAAAAATTACAAAAACATGATCTTACTAGATTGTCACTAAAGAAACCTGGTTTGATTGAGAAAAGGATAAACAATGGAACTAAAGAACTTTTTGAAAGTTTTGAGTCTCTTACTGGTAACGCTACTACTAACTAATTGTAGTACGTTTAAATTACCTACAAAAACAGTAGTAAAAACTGAATATATTGAGAAAAATATACCTTTACAATCACACCCTAAACCCCTTAATATGCAGAATGTTGAATGGTATGTTGTGACAGAGCAAAATTTTAACGAGTTTATTACTAAATACAAGAAAGAACATGGTGAAGAGTGGGTATTCTATGCAATATCTGTAAGAGGATATGAAGCGATGGCGTTGAATATGGCAGATATTAAAAGATATCTAGAACAAAATCAAAAATTAATTATATATTATGAAAAAGCTGTGCAACCAAATTTAGAAGAAAGTACAAAAGAAGATGGCAAAAAAGAATAAATTTAACGGTCTATTATCAAGTCAATTTAAAAGACCTAACAAATGGAAACTAACTAAATCATTAACTTTTAAGACTGACCTTTGGAAAGAAGAAATCGACCTATTTAAGAAGAATAAAGTAGATATTAAATGGTCATCTGACTCAAAAACAACTGTTAAAGACACTATGACTGTACCAAAGGGATATATAACAGATATGGCATCTGTACCGAGAGCAGCATGGGCATTTATTGCACCATTTGACGTTGCAAGAGCGGCAGTTTGTCATGATATTATGTACGAAAAATTAAATGCAAGAAAAAAAGATATAAATACTAAAGAATTTAAAATAATGAGATCAATTGCTGATACAGTATTCATGAATGGTATGAATGCTTCAGAGCCGCCAGTAAGATCATGGAAAAAATTTGCGGCGTATTGGGCAGTTAGAATGTTTGGATGGTCTGCAATTAAAAGTTCAGCGCCAAGAAAATGGTAATAGGAGTAAAAAATGGCTAAATATTTCTGTATAAGTTCACCAGCAGTCTGCTATGATGATCTAGTACAATATTATGTAATGAAACAATTATTAGAAGATGTAGCAGTGGCAAAAGCTGATGACGCATATTACAGTCAAATGGCTAATGACTTCACAAAAACTGTAGGAACACAAAGCGGTTCAGACAATTGGGGTTATAATAGATATATACCATCTTGGAAAAAAGAATATGCAGTTGGTACAATAACTGGCTTTACAGACGATCAACTTAAAACTCAATTAGATACAGATTTTAATAATGTTAAATTTGGAGTTGCAGTAGGTAGTTCAGCGTCTCATATTACAACTGCTCTTGCATCTGGTGGTTCACTTGATACAGAAGGTGACCCAGCTGATTCTGGTTTAAAAGGAACAGCTTTCCAAATAGTAAATACAAATTCACCATCAATTCATCAAGAACCTTATTCAAATGCTACAACATCTACTGCAGCTTACGATAAATTATACACAGCAACAGATGTAAAATTTATTTACATAGATTTCTATGATAAGTTTTCAACTCACTTTGACACATGGTGGAATAAATTAAATTTAACAAAGTCTGGTGATTCAACTTGGCAAACAAATAAAGCTGATTACAAAGCAGATGTTAGAAATAACATGGGTACTCAATCATTTAGTTCAGATGAGGGACCAGGCACAGCTACAAAAACTTGGCAAACTTGGACTATGGGTTATCCAACTCATCCTAGTGGAACTGCTGATGACAGAGTTTATGTATTACCTATTGATAAACTTTTAGATAAAGATGCTACAACAATGTCTGAACTTGCTACATTTTTAGGTGTTAACGTTAGCACAAATGCAAATAATATCATAGACGAATATAAATCTTTTACAACAGTTTAATGATTACTTTCTGGTTCTTTTTATTGAAGGCATCAGCCTCAGCAATTTTAGGTCAATCTACAAATGCTTGGTTTAAAAAAACTAAAGTTGGTATTTGGTTTTATGCAAAAGTAGATGCGTTCTATACATGGGCTGCAAAAAGATACGATATAGAAATCGCAACTAAAGAAGAAAGAGCGATGAAAAAATATCCTTATCTTATGAAAAGAATAAATGATATCGAAAAAGATATCAAAAAACTCAAGAAAAAATAACCTTGACAATCCTCATATAATCTGGTATTATATAACACAATGAGACAAATATTTTTAACATCGATGTTTATATTACTACTAACTGGTTGTAGTGGTAAAAAAATACTACCTACGCCTATGGGCGAATTAAAAGCATTAGATAATTTTTGGAAAGTATTAGGTGGCGAAAAGTCTGTTAAAGAAGTGAAAAGCGATTCCGAAAAACAATAAATAGCTAGTATAAAGAGGGAAGAGAATGCCAGATAAACTAGCTACAGACGTAGAAATACTGAAAAGAGAAGTTGCTGACATGAAGTTAATTCATGGCAGATTAGATAACGCAATCACAAAAATTACAGATGTGTCTAATTCTATTAATAGAATGTTGGCTGTGCATGAGGAAAAACTAGCAAGTCAAGAAGACGCAATTTCAAGACAAGAAAAAGATACTGTCGAAAGAAAACAAGAATTTAATAAAGACGTAGAGATCATACATGAAAGAATAAGAACTACTAAAGATGAACTTTCTACTATGATGTCAAAACAACACGAAGAACAAAGCACGGCTATCAACTCAATAAAAAAAGACTTAAAAGATAGAGTTGGTGTATTAGAGAGATGGCGTTGGTTATTGATCGGAGGTTGTATTGTTATTGGATTTATCATTCACAAAATGATGAATTTTAGTATTACAATAGCATAAAACCATTGACAATTACTACCTAATTGAATATAATGACAGCATGGATTATCTTGAACAAAAGTATATACTATTACTATCCCCACAATTAAGTCTATTTAAAAAGAAATCAAACGCTCTTTTTAATTTTAGATGCCCCTATTGCGGTGACTCCCAAAAACATAAAACAAAGGCAAGAGGATATATTTTTCCTAAAGGAAACTCTTATATCTATAAATGTCATAATTGTAGTGTATCAACGTCAGCATCTAAACTAATAAAATATGTTGATGAAAAATTATACAATCAATTTGTAACAGAAAAGTATAGAGAAGAAAGAACACCAAAAGATATTGCAACTGGCAGTAGAATAGATAGTAACAAGTTATCCACACCTATTAAACAATTATTAAAAGAAGCCAACTCACCATTAAGAAGTTTAAAAAAAGTTTCTCAATTACAACCTGAGCATTTAGCGAAACGATTTGTCACAGACAGAAACATACCTTTTAATAAACATTATAAAATTTATTATGCTCCACAGTTTTATAAGTGGGTAAATACGGTGGTTGAAAATAAGTTTTCTAGTTTACAAAACGATCATCCTAGATTGATATTACCATTCTACGATGCAGATGGTCGCATGTTTGCTTTTCAAGGAAGAGCTCTTGGTCTAGAAAATCCAAAATATATAACTATTAAAGTAAATGATGAGAAAGAAAAGATATATGGTTTAGATGATGTTGATTGGTCTAAAACAGTTTATGTTGTTGAAGGTCCAATTGATAGTTTATTTTTAGATAATTGTATTGCAACTGCTCAATCTGATTTAAGAGTAAAAGGTGATAGAGTAGTTTTGATACCTGATAATGAACCAAGAAATGAACAAGTGATAAAACAAGTGAGTAGATATATAGATGAAAACTATGATGTTGTTATTTGGCCAAGTGATATAAAAGAAAAAGATATTAACGAAATGGTCTCATCTGGTAAAACAGAAAGAGATATTAAAGATATTATTGCTCGTAATACTTTCAATGGTTTACTAGCTAGAACTAAGCTGAGTGCTTGGAAAAGGATTTAAAAATGTCAGAAAAGTACTTGGGAGTTAGTATTGACCTATCAAGAGATAAATTATTATCAAAACAAGCAGAAAAATTATTAAAAGATTATTATTGTCTAAGTGAAGAAAAATCACCACAACAAGCATTCGCAAGAGCAGCCAAAGCATATTGCTATGGAGACAACAAACTAGCACAAAGAATTTATGATGGTGCAAGTAAAGGTTGGTTTATGTTTGCATCACCAGTATTATCAAACGCACCAATCAGCACTAAAAAAATAAAAGCATTACCGATATCTTGTTTCTTATCATATGTACCAGATAGTCTAGATGGTCTAATAGATCATACAGCAGAATTAAGATGGTTGTCTGTTAAGGGTGGTGGAGTTGGTGGACATTGGTCAGCAGTTCGTTCAGTATCAGATATTGCACCAGGCCCAATACCATTTTTACATACAGTTGATGCAGATATGATAGCATATCGACAAGGTAAAACACGTAAAGGCTCATATGCAGCTTACATGGATATATCACACCCTGACATAGAAGAGTTTCTTACAGTAAGATTACCAACTGGTGACATAGGTCGTAAATGTTTAAATATACACAATGCAGTAAATGTAACAGATGAATTTATGAATGCTGTAAAAGAAGGTAAAGAATGGCATTTAAAAGACCCAAATGATGGCACTATTAGAACTACAATGTCAGCAAGAAAACTTTGGGAAAAAGTTTTAGAAGTTAGATTTAGAACTGGCGAACCTTATGTAAATTTTATAGATACTGCAAATAAACATTTACCAAAAACACAAAAAAAACTAGGACTAAAGATAAATGGTTCTAATCTATGTAATGAAATACATTTAGCAACAAATGATGATAGAACAGCTGTTTGTTGTTTATCATCTTTAAATTTAGAAATGTATGATGAGTGGAAAGATACAACACTTGTAAAAGATTTAATACATTTTTTAGATAACGTGTTACAATTTTTTATAGATCACGCACCAGATGTCTTACACAAAGCAAAATATTCAGCAACAAGAGAAAGAAGTTTAGGACTTGGTGCTATGGGTTATCACTCATATTTACAAAAAAATAATATACCTTTTGAAAAATCAGATGATATAAATGAAGAGATATTTGATTTTATTAAACATGAAGCAGTAGAAGAATCTAAAAGACTTGCAAAAGAAAAAGGTGAGGCACCTGATATGAAAGGAACTGGTATGCGTAATGCACACTTACTAGCAATTGCACCTAATGCTAATAGTTCTATGATTGTTGCAACTTCACCTAGTATAGAACCTAATAAAGCAAATGCATATACACATAGAACAAGAGCTGGTTCACATTTAATAAAGAATAAATATCTGGTCAGCTTACTAGACAAATACGATATGAACAAGACTGAAGTATGGACAAGCATTATAACAAATGGTGGGTCAGTACAACACTTAACTTTTTTATCTAACGAAGAGAAAGAAGTATTTAAAACAGCAGTTGAAATTGACCAAATAAAATTAGTAGGACTCGCAGGTCAAAGACAGAAACATTTATGTCAAGGTCAATCTTTAAATGTTTTCTTTCCAGCAGGTGCGTCTAAAAAGTATCTTCAAAAGGTACATTTTAAAGCATGGGAAAATGAGTGTAAAGGATTATATTATTTAAGAACAGAAACATCTAAGAGAGCAGAGAATATAGCTTCAAAAGTTCAATTAGATAAATTAAGAGACATATCTGATATTAAAAAAGATGAAGATGAGTGTGTCTCTTGTCAAGGATAGGAAAGGTAACGAAATGGACGTACAAATATATACAACACCAACTTGTGGTTATTGCTTACAAGCAAAGAATTGGTTTAATGAACATGGAATAGAATACGTTGAGCATACAATGACAACGGAAGCAGAGAGATTAGAATTTTATCAAAGAGTAAACAATACTCAAGAAAAATTATTAAGTAATAAAGAGGATGTTGAACAAGTAAGACAAGTTGCCTCTGTGCCACAAATATTTGTAAATGGTGAACGTATTGGTGGATACGCAAACTTATTACAAAGCTCTGAAAAGATTTTAAAAAAAAGAGGTGGTAGTTTAACAAAATTTAGTGAAGCATATAAGCCATTTCATTTTCCCTGGGCGGTCGAGTTTGTACAGAAACACGAAAAAGTTCATTGGATTGAAGACGAGGTAGATTTAGCAGATGATGTAACAGATTGGAAAGGTGGACGTGTAACTGAATCTGAAAAAGATTTTATTACTAACGTTTTAAGATTATTTACTCAATCAGATGTTGCAGTAGGACAAAACTACTATGACCAATTTATTCCAAAATTTAAAAATAACGAGATAAGAAATATGCTTGGTTCTTTTGCAAGTAGAGAAGGTATACACCAAAGAGCATATGCATTATTAAACGAAACACTTGGTCTACCAGATGAAGAGTTTCATGCTTTTATGGAATACAAAGAAATGTCAGATAAAGTAGATTACATGATGAGCTCAGATGTAACTACTAAAAAAGGTTTAGGTTTAGCACTAGCAAAATCCGTATTTAATGAAGGCGTATCTTTATTTGCATCTTTTATAATGTTATTAAACTTTCAAAGATTTGGAAAGATGAAAGGTTGTGGTAAAATAGTTGAGTGGTCAGTAAGAGACGAGTCAATGCACGTTGAAGGTATCGCACATCTATTCAGAGCATATTGTGCTGAAAATGCTAGAATTGTTGATAATGATTTTAAAAAAGCAATTTACGAAATGTCAACAAAGATTGTAGACCTAGAAGATAAGTTTATTGATTTAGCATATAAAAAAGGTGACATAGAAGGTCTTCCAAAAAAAGATGTTAAAAAATATATTAGATACATAACAGATAGAAGACTTTTACAATTAGGATTAAAAACTAATTTTAAAGTTAAAGACAATCCTATTCCATGGTTGGAGTGGATTTTAAATGCAGCAGACCATACTAACTTTTTTGAAAACAGAGTAACAGAATATGAAGTTGCTGGTTTAACAGGTAGGTGGGATGATGCATACGAAGAAAAACCAGGTGAAGAGTGCGACCCTGTAACTGGCGTATGTGAAGTGCCTTTACCGAAAGAAATGACTAACTAATGAGAAAAACTATTTTATGTAACGCTTGTGATGCAAGTTATACCATATCTTATGATATGGATGACGAACTATATAAGAATAAGTTTTGTCCATTTTGTGGCGAAGAGATACCTGAGAATGAATACAATATAGACGAGGTAGAAGACATAGAGGAATAATATATGAACTTTGTAGCAAACTTACCACATATTAAGTGTTATGTAAAAAAAGAATATCTAAGAGATTTAGAAGACGGTCATGGTGAGTTTGTTGATGCAACGATCATAGCTGTTAAATCAATTCAAGGACGAGCATTATACTTTGAGGCATATCTACCAGAGTATGGTGCTTGTTTTGATAAGTTTCCATTGTCAGCTTTTGTATGGAAAAAAGATATTGTAGAAAGTGAACAACTACCTTTAGATGTATTAGAGTTATGGGATGCATTTAGTTATGAGGTACAAGTTTGGAAAAAAGTATTACTCGCTAATTGTGATGTAGATATAATGTTAAAAGGTGGTGGTAGAATGAAAGGTGAATATTTGTTTTCTATAGATAGTTGTCATAGTGATTTAAATACACCAAATCTAAATCTATCAGAGGTACCAGAAGAACATAAACAATTTAATTTTGGTAAATTAGATAACGGTCAATTTTTTGCACAACCAAATAATAGAATGTTATGGTACGAACAATCTAGTACGCCATCAGATTTAAAAAGACCAGACTTCAAAGTATCAACTAGATACTTTACTTGCGAACAAGAACGTAAGTGGGCTTTTGGTGATGACGACAATTACTTTTACAAAGAAAAGAAAAGAGAAGATGTCGAATAAATATTGTTTAAACTGTGGTCAAGTACATGCAGAGGTTTTAAATAATACAGATAATTATGTATCATTACCTTTGAAAAAAATAGTACAAGATTATGATGGCAGAGAATATGAAATAGAAATATGTAGGATAGCGAGATATGAAAACACAATCAGCCAAAGCCAAGGGGCGTAGATTACAACAATGGGTTAGAGATCAACTCATAGATAAATTAATGATTAGTGAGGAAGACATAGAGTCTAGGTCTATGGGTGCCTCAGGTGAAGACTTAATGATGGCAAAAGATGCCAGACGTAAATTTCCATATAGTATCGAATGTAAAAATGTTGAAAAAGTAAATGTATGGGAATCTTATGAACAAGCGAAAAGTAATGCAAAGAAAGGTGAACCATTAGTAGTAATTAAAAGAAATAAATCTAAACCTTTGGTAGTTGTTGATGCAGAATATTTTATTGATAACCATAAACCAAATTGTGTTGAAGATTTATGAACCACGTGTTTAAACACCCAAACTACTATAAAAATTTAAGAAAGATGAATGACTTCGAAAAAGAAGAGAAAACATCAGGTGGTGCTGTATTTGAAACAGGTGTTAAACAATCTAAAGAAAGTAAAGCAATCAGAAAAATTGCACAACCATTAATGGACAAGTATTGGAAAGATAGCGTTACTAATTTACATAGAATATATAAAGTTGCTGAATATTTACATAAAAGAAGTAAAAGATATGGTGGATGATTTATTAAAAGATTTAAAAAAATTAAGAAATGAAATGGTACAGGCAAACTGGCCAGCACAAAGACTTAGTGATATCATAGTCATATACGAAAACAAAATTACGCAAAAAACAGAAAGTGAAAAACTACAAGATAATTTAGAACCAATTGATGAATAACAATATATTATTTTATTTACTTATATTATACGCTACTGTATTTTGGTCATTTAGATTAGGAAATCTAATTGCATTAAAAACTAAAATGTCAATACCAACATTTTTATTTTTTATGGCACTATTTAAATTAGTATGGAGTAGTTATGCTTAATATATGTTTTGTGAAGTTTGGTGATAAAGTTCAAGGTTTTGATGCAGATAAACTTTTATATGATATGATTGAACCCATAATTAATAATGTAAAAGAAGATTTTGAAATATGGGTTGCCACTGACAGACCAATATATAATATAACACTTAATCCAAAAATTAATTATATTCCATTAACTAATCAAGACATAAAAGAACATGGTCATTGGACAAAGATATTTTTCTTTGACCCGTCTTATATAAAAGCAAAAGAGTGTGATACAACTGTTATCATGGATATTGATATGCAATGGAAGAAAGACCCATCACCAGTCCTCACATACCCTGTAGAACATGGTGATTTTGTTTCTATGGATAGATGGTGGAAAAGTGATGATATGCCAATCAGCGGTAACTTATATAAGTTTAACTCACATGATTTTAAGTTTGTATATGATAACTATATGGAAGACTACAAGAAACATAAAAAGTATTATTACGAGAATAAAATAGTAGAGATGCCACAAGAGGGTGAACAGTATTTTGTTTATGATCAGATAAAAAATAAATCACCTTGGTTTAATGTGAAACTACAACCAGCAGAATGGTGTATGAAAATTCACTTGAAGAATGAAGAGAGACAAAAAAGTTACGAG